>BNJT01000520.1_pt1 | contig 283939 bp, 383 predicted proteins | sample 8540491 | NCBI WGS metagenome assembly BNJT01 (sample SAMD00202455, study PRJDB9452) | human saliva metagenome | host: Homo sapiens | reverse complement strand
CAGTTACGTATTGCTCATTAAAATTAACGCGGTAATTAAGAAGAAAATAAACTCATTCTAATATTAGGGATGGGGTTTTCTTACACGGTAATTTAATTAATAACTTTGAAATTTATTTAAACCATTTTATTAAACTAAGGAATTTCAACAAACCAATTTCTTTTACTATTTTATCGTTATCCTTTGCTGCATTCTGTCAAGAAGTTCCGCGCGAAGTTGAAACAGTGCATACAATGCGGAATTTTTCATCGCAATGAAGCGGAGAAAATACAGGCGGAAGAGATTGCGCGCAAAATGTTAGGCTGGGGCTGCAGGATTACTTCCCGGATACCGAAAAATTGTTATGCGGAGCGTAACCTTCGACTCTCAAAAGACGAGTGTTAAAAGAGCTTAATGCGATTCGCCGGTTCGAATCGGAAGAGGTAAAATATGATGCGTCTAAAGATCGCAACAGCCGCAGCATCAGCGCTGCTGATTTCCGCCGCAATGGAAAATTGGATCATTACCCAAACAAATCGAATGGTATTGCTATTCTCAAGAGGATATAACGGTAGTAGTCAGCAATTTTACATTTAAGTCAGGATAGTTTGATTTTTGTGAGAGATGATTTTTGCTGAGCAAGTCGTAGATGGTTAGTGATTGATGATAACGTATTTTGGGGCAGCTATGGTTTTTGGATCCATTTCAGTGATATTTTATGGACGTTCTACAAAAATAGATCAATAAATAGTGCTGGATGCGCAACAATTCAGGTCGGTAACCAACGAAAAGTGCGAATGATAAAGGTTGATTATGGCTTACCCATATAAGAACTATAAGGCCAATTGGTTTTTATATGATTGGTTTCACCTGTTTTCGGTGATTGTTGATAAAATGAAACCTATTTTAACCGCACTGTCGATTTTCACGGGCGGAAACAAAGCTCGCAGTGCTGATGGCGAACCTGAAAAGTGAGCGTTGACTTATTCTACCATCAATCAAAGAGTGCTGGGTTGCAATGTATCAATGGCGCGTTGGCGAACACGATAACGAGCGTTACGTTAAAAATAAAAATGTTTTAGGAATGGCGCCAAGGGATTATGAGTATTGGTTCATCGAATCTTAGAAGCAGAAACCCCATTCGTGATTGAATGGGTTTGGTTTGAATTACTACAAAAAGACCACTTTATTTAGCTGATTTTATTTTTCGACTTTTTATACCATTTCCATGCTAAGAACAAGGCTATGATAATGAAATATAGATAATTGATTGACCTTTTTGATTTGCGTATGTAAATCAATCTAAATTATTTAATTGAACCACTTGATATAACCCAAATTGGTATTTCGAAATAATAGCTGCGGGAGGAAAAGTCCAGAAGAAAAATGAGAAACTTACCCGACGAGTAATGCCGGCAACCATATAAATAGGATACGCAATCCTGGTAGAAAGCGGGCAACAACAATACCGGTTACCATATTGGTCAAATTTACTTCACGTACCATCTGTAAGCGATTCAAGGTTGAAAATGACGAATAGGTCGGAACGTAGGATTTTGTAGATCCGACCTAGCCAATACATGGTGCCATCACCAATAAAAACACCAAATAAGCTGACAACCAACATAATGGCGTACATTAGCATAACCTAAGCCAGAGATAACGCCACCGAAACTACACAGGATATCTTCCGGAATTGGGACACTGAACCACAGATAATCAGAACAAATAGCACGGCGAAGTAACATAGTTGCTAAAAAGCTAATTAAAATTCCATTAATTATATGCTCTAGATAAATGAAAAAAATGACGTATTATTTCATCCTGTTTTACCTTGAATATCTAGTAAAATTACAGATTTAATTTATTTTACAATTGTAATCTAATATAATCACGGACCTTAAAGTTTAGGCTTTGAGCAAAATTTGTGAACTGCGGTCGCTCGCGATTTTTAATTCTAATCTTTACAAAGAAATGATCCAAATGGCATTTAAACTTAACGCTGAAGTTCGTACCGCGCAAGGTAAGGGTGCGGAGCCGTCACGCCTGCGTCATAACGGTAATAAATCTCCTGCTATCGTTTACGGTGGTAGTGAAGAACTGCTTTATCATTTTAAATCATGATGAATTAAACAATGGCCAAGCACATGATGCTTTATTCCGAAGTGATCACATTAGCGACTGTGGGCAGTCAAAGCCCTCAAGAATGTAACGCCACCTGTCTCGGGCTTCAAAACTTGTACATATTGACTTCAAACGTGCGACTGCAAAACTCCGGTGTATTGCCGGAGTTTTCATGAAACATAAATTATTGAAATGATTTTGTTGTTTTGTCTAATCTCTATTTTGCTCATTAGTTGAGCCAATACTTGCTAATAAATTAATAAAGGATTTTTTTTTACAAACAACTACCCAAAATTAGCGCAACTGCTTTATTTGCCCTTTTTAACTGCTTGTGATAAACCAGATAAAGCGGCTGATACTTCAAAACTGATTCAGCAGCACAAACTCAGTCTGCTCCGGTAAAACTGAAGAAAAGCTGATGCCAATACCGATGAGGCAGCTGATTACAAAAAATTAGTTGATTGAATAAACTTAAGAACAAGCTCAGCTCTGCTACTAAACAAAAATTCCAACAAGATTTAGTTGCAGCAGCATGCTAAAAGATAATAAGAAAGGCAAGAAGCAATTGATATCAATAAATCCGTACAAAGTACAATCGCAAGTTTAGATGTTAGATGTGAAAGCCGATTCTGTTAAATCTGTTAAAGAACAAACCAAAACGTACTTAATTTGGCTAGCAGTTTGTTAGTTGAATGTTTCAATGTAAGCTTAGCTAGCCCATCTGAAGCTCAACAAAAAGTTGTCGGGAAAAAGCTGAAAATTAAAAGATGCAATGTTAGAGTTACAAAAACAAAGTGCTGTGGTAATTGAACAAAAAATTTAATCCAGCTCCAGCTGTCCCTCACAACAAGCCAAATAATTTTTAATGATTGGTCAACCATCGCCTTAATGTTTATTAGCACAAGGCGATTTTTTAACGTTTTCGAAAACTGTTAGACTACAGATGCTCTTTTGTATCCCGGGAGAATATCCTATGTTAAAAGATTCTTTTTCCTTCGTTCTCTTTTTTTATGCCGACATTTGTCATGGCACAATCTTATGGTATATGATTTTACCCATAATAAAGTGTTAAAGTGATGCACTCAAAGTCCGATCGTCGCGGTCACAAAACTACTGACGGCTAATGTATTTTTGGAACATAATAAGAATCCGCGTTGTACGGCATCTATTACCAATGAAGATTACGATTATATATTAAAGGTACACATAAACAAACTGCCAAAATATACACCGATTGCCTGTCGTGAATTGTTAAAAGCGATGTTAGTATTCCGATAATTATGCTGCTCATGCTGTCTCGCCCGCAGGTGCTATCCGTCACAATTTATTAAAAATGAATGAAAAAGCTAAACACTTAGGATGCGTTCAACCTGGGTTTGAAGGACAGTTCCGGGTTTGTCCAATGCAATGTTTCTAGTGCTATGGATTTAGTAAACTGGCTAAATATTCCTTGGCTAACCGGAAATCAGCGCTTATCAAATCTTTCTGTACCGCCTATATTCACAGAAAACCGTAATATTTTTTAGGAAAACACCAATAAATTGGTGCGTGATGAGATGTTTAGTGCAGCTATTAATAAAACCGGCTATATTCGTGAATCAGGCTATAAATTTGGTGTCGTTACATAGTAAAATTTTGTAATCGAGCCACCATTGGTGTTACATTTCAGTCTGAATAATAGTTCTCTTCTTACTCTGCCCTAATTTTACGAAAGTAAATTGGAAAAATATGGTTGTACCGTGCTAAATGGTCGAAAATTTAAGAGTTTTGGTAAGATGATATTCACTATGAAGAAGGGTGATGAACAAGGTATGATGAATTAATAAAAGCAGTATGGATAGAGGGTACTATCATTACTCTAACATTTTATAAATGTGCATTTTAATAGAAGTCTTTTTATCCCGCAAATTTTATTTTATAAACACAGTTATTTAAATATTTCTCTGTTTCTTCTTTAACTTGCCCAATGTTGGAAAAAAACGCTGTATTTTTCACCGCACTTACCACTTTCAAGCTGTTAGTGACAAAATCCTGTATAATTCAAACAATTTTTGCTTAAATAACGTAAGCGTAAGATCCTAATGCTTGAACATCACAAACTATTCCTGAACTGGTTTTATGGGCGAAAGAACGTGAATTTTCGTTGAATTTGCCAACGAACGTCTCGCCTTTTTATCGCCATCGCCATTTATAATAACGAACGCTTTGATGGAGAAATGATTGAAACGGACTTGTGATATTTTTCGCCATATTTCAACGGCTTTCGAGAGCAATCCTAAGAAACCATTGCCACCCGCGCCAATACGTTAATAACGACTGGTTAAACAGCGCTTTTAATCGCTTTAGTAGTGAATTTACCGGAAGGCCCAGCCATTTATCGTTTAACGCCTTTAGTGTGGGGGTTTCGATTATATTCGTCAACGAGTTCTCAGCGTTGCGTCTTTTCTTGTACAGCTTTCATTGTTGCTGAGGAAATTCAACGGGCGTCCGATTCCGCCAAGAAATAAGCATGATACTATTGGCGTTTCAAACGTGTTTTTCTGTTCTCAAAATATCCGGTAGCAGAATTTTTGATAGTATTGATTTGTCACAATGCATTATGGATGAAAATCAGCAACCATAAAAGATGAAATCGCCGTTATTAACTAAAGATTGGCAGGCTGCTATTTTAGTTGTGAACAATTATTAGACGAAAACCTCTGTAATTTACGTGAATTACAAGATACCTTAAATGCTGCTGGAGACAAATTATGCCGCAATTGTTGCGTATTCAGTGTGTGTGATTGGGCGTAGTGAGTTTGTATTTTGTTGATGAATTGATCACCAATTTTACAGGCGAAGTTAGACCGCGCATTATTAGCTGGGGCCAACGGGCGATTGATTTCGTGGATCGGCTATGACCGCCATGCACATAAATTTATCCATTACCGGCCATTGATGTGGATAAAAACCGTGTATTTTCCCAACGTTTACGCACTCTATTCGCGGGTATTTTGATCACCCACGTTCTGACGGACGGCTCAGCAGAACGTTTAGTAGACTTGCGTGATGAAGAATCGCATTACGTGAAGAAGATGCACTGGGTGAATTGCCTGAAGAATTGCAATATGAATCTTTGGCCGTATCCGCGCGCACCGTCGTAGAACATATGCAAACCTTATTGGTGGATTTTCGTGAACATCAACGCCCGATAACTTTAAGTTTGGTTTTAAAACGGCAATTAGAGCATTATCCATTGTCACAGCGATTTTTGATGTAGCACGTGTATGGATCGGAGGCTGCACAGCGTCTAGGTGCATGGCAAGCTCTCATTTGAGCGTACTATCCGAATTTTGAAAGTATCAGCGACAAGGGCGCCGGAAGTGCAGGCTAGCAATTGACGAATATTAAAAGTGCGGTCGTTTTTAGGAACGTATGACAACACACAAAACGCTTAAAGTGCAACCGCACTTATATTGTTCGCTACATTGTTACTTCATTCTTATGTTGGCATCGTCACAATTGAAGGTGGGTTCGGCGATAGTTTATGCTATCAAGAAAGAATTTACAAACCCGGTGATGTTTTATGCTCCTCTAGTAATGCGGGATTATGGTCCTGACGTATCGAGATAGAAGAATTTGAGATTGTCGAATTTTTAGAAATCGTGAAACTCCCACAGGATTGGAATTGATGCGACACCATTTTTACTGGAAAAACACGAGAACTAAAAACAATAACGGAAACATTATGGAAAGAATTACTGAAAACTCGAGGGTTTTACCTTTATCTCGCCATTGCATTTTTAAATGCCAGTGTAGACGCACATAAAATCACTATTCCAGCCGTGCTTCCTCGAAAAAGTTTTGATGGTAGTACCTTGGTAGTACTAACCGCATTTAGTCAATGCAATAGTAAATCTTATTGCCGTTTGTATTCTTATTTTCTCCTGCTGGTTTTATTAACGACAAATATTCTCATACCAAAGTCATTCGCTATGCTGCCGTTGTTGGCGCATTCATTTCTTTCGGCACCTTTTCTAAGTTATCTGCTGGTGCTTTTGAAATTGCTTTTACTATAACGCTGTAGTTTTGGCGGCGCGAAAGTGCGGTCTATTCTCCCGGCTAAATATGGGATTGTCAAATCCATTGTCGGTACGCGGAGCATTTGCGCGGCGAACGGGATTATCTCAAGCCCCTAACCATTGTAGCGATAATTTATTTGGTTCCTATGCGTTTTCTTATATTTTCTTTGAAGTTATTTATGTATGCAAGTGATAATCCATCAGACATTCACTTTCCGGTATTTATTTTCATTGGCTTTTCTTATAGTTATTTTTAGCGCTTTTGGAAGCTGATTTTCTCGCTAAGCTCCCATTCTTCTCAGCGGCAGAAAGTGAAGAAAAACGCACTGAGCAAAAGTACATCTCATTAAGCTATTTAAGAAAAACGATCAAACTAGTGCGTCTCAGATAAAAATATTTGGTTGAGCATTATTGACTCCAAAAGTATTTTCTTGTGTTTCCTCAGGGTCTTGTGGCTGCATTCCCGACACATTATAAAAATGCTGTTTAATGACGACAACGCGTTGGATTTATTCAAATGATTTTTAGCCATCAGCAGCATTACCGGATTCGATTTTCGGTTTCATACATTGCCGGCGCCATGTCGAAATACCGCATTAAGATTAATGCATTGTTCCTCAGTGCATTCTGGTTGTTTTGTCACTCCCGTTTTTCTTAGCGATATCTCCGGTGGCGTTACCATGATTAGTTTCCTGTTTCGTTCTGTTTTTGCTTTTGTTCGGCGGCGACGGTTGTGCCCATTGGAATGCCACTATTCAGTTCTTCACGCCCCGAGAAGCCAGCAGCAGCGGGAAAATCCTTTACGTGTAACTAGCGTGCAAAACATATGCAGTGATGGAGTGCTTACGTAGCTCAGCATCGCTTTTAGTGTACGGATAATTTCAACTACGTTTATTGTATATCGTTTTGCCGTAGTTTGTTTTATTGGCTCTTATATATCCCCCTTTTAGCAAGTACCGCACGATTTACCCGTTTATTTTGTATTGGTATTTTAAAACCGGTTATCGCCTCCATATAGAAGGATTAAAACTTGCCGCAAAGCGGAGGCGTGTTAGTGTTGGGGAAACCATATTAGCTGGATCGACTGCTGGCTTTGCTGTAAGCCGCCAGCCCGTACGCTAAGTTTGTGATGTATCGTCGTATTTTATAACAAATGGTATCTCACTTGGTTTTCAAGTTCTTTAAAGGTGATTCCGATTTTGGCGCGGGCTCTAGCAAGCGAAAGTATCCGAAACCATTCGCTAATATTTAGAAAACGGCGATAGCGTAGCCTTATTTCCTGAAGGGCATATCAGCCATAACGGCCAAATTAACGAATTTCAACACTGCGGCTGTGAACTCAGTATTGTAAGAATGGCAGGATGTCTGTGGTTGTGCCGTTTTCCCATTTTGCGGGGCTTATGGGGTCTCGAGCTTCTCCCGAGTGCCGATGCTTTCACTATAAGGAACTCACCAAACAGCGCGGCAAACGCACGAATATTATTGTTGCTTTCGGTAAAACCAATTCGTGAGTTTGTCGATCGCTGTTGCCAGGAAAACAGAAAGTGGTGGAGCTCATCTTTTTCCTCCTTGAGAAAGCTCTCATTGCAGCGCCAACAACCGCTAACTCATTATTGGTTAGATATGGCGAAAGGTAATTTGTTGCGGTGAAATGTGTTGTCGACAGCATGGGACCGAACTTTACCAGCTAAATGGTATCAGCGCAGTGTTGGTGTTTGTGAGAGCTATTTAAACAAACCCGATCAATGATGTTGGCATCTGGTTGCCAAGTTCTGCCATGGGTGCCATTGTGAATATGGCGCTATGTTGTGAGAACGGCAAGGTATCGGTAAATCTAGAATTACACCCTGAGCGAACAAGTACGGTACTGGCAATCGTACTGAGCCAATATTCAACGTAGTGATCACTTCGAAGAATTTCTTACTAAATTAAGCGGTAGGCTGATTATCAGGCGTTTGTTAGCGGATAAAGCGGTGATGATGGAAGAATTAGGCAGCCGTTAGCAAAACACACACGTTGGCATTTTTGACCGCACTTTTCATGCCTGCAAGTTGGTTAAACTCTTTAATTTTTGCTGATGTTAGCTTGGATGATACGGCTGCTATTTTGTTAGTAGCGGCAGTGAAGAACCGAAAAGGCGACGAATTAACCCATGCAAAACCCGCTGACCACACCCGCCAACAGCGGACGTATTAAACACCAGAAAAGACGATGTGATTTTTAAACTCATTACCGATTTTCCATTCTTTCGGCAACCGTGACAACGTTACCTCCTGCGTGAGGGCGTAAAAATGGTCAGCGTGCCTGATCCGACGGATGGTGCAACGGTTGGGAGGAAAATGGCGGCACACGGCATAACCGCGAGACGTAGTCATTCGGCACTTCAACATTCTTCCGTCTTTATATTACAATACTGCATCTGTTGATGCTCCAGAATGTTCGCATGGTGGTTGCCGGTTGCGGAAAACTGAAAAACCGGTAGTGAAAGAAGCATTTCGTTTTGAAGTTCGGCTTAGAGATTTATGAGGGGTTACGGCAAGACGGAAACCGCCCCGGTTGCCGCCGTGAAATATGCCGAATATTTTAGAAAAGAAACCTTAAAAGAACCTGCTACCTTTCACACAAGCAGGGCTCCGTCGGTTTACCATTGCCGGGCACCATCCATTAAACGTCGTTGATCCGGAGAAGTGTCGGGGAGTTGGCAACGCGGCATACGAGTTTGGTATAATCGGCGGCGGATTCAAGTGATGAAAGGATACTTTAAACGGATGCGGAGGAAAGGCTCGCTGATGCTCATTGCCGAAATCCGGCAGTGTGCGTTATTACAAAACCGGCGATAAAGCGCATATTGATGAAAAACGGTTTTATTACCATTGATGACCGTTATTCCCGCTTTGCTAAAGTGCGAAATGATCAGTTTGGGCGGTGTGGAAGAGCAACGCGCAAGTCTTACGACGATGACAGTTCACTGCAGCCAATGTACCCGATGAGAGTACGAAGCCGTTGAAGCTTTAAGTGAAAACCGAATTAGATATTAATAGGAGCATCAATATTTTAAAAATTCAGCCATACCGCCGTTAATGCAACCGTCTTTTGTCTTTAAAGTAGATGAAATCCCAAACGTTGTGGCAAGCGGCAAAGAGTGGATTTCAAAAGGGCGAGCTCGCTGTGACATTAGTAGAAAGTAACGAATAAACCCAAAACAAGAGAAACAACATGACAGACATAACCTTTCGAGATGTAATTTCACCCAAAATTGGCAGCCGCCATTGCCAATCCGTTATTTCCGGCGGTGGACAGCCAGTTGCGTTCCGGGTAAAGCATATTGGTACGGAATAGTTTGGACAACCACGCCTTTTACTTGATTTTCAAACGGAACTGGATCTGTTCTACCGTCGTTATAATGTGGAACTGATTCGTGCGCCGGAAGGTTTTTCTATTTGCGTCCTGAAACGCGATACAACGCTTTATTGCCCGTTCTGTGTTAACGGAATTGGAAATGTTAGTGGGCAAGGTGTTGTGTTATTTGTATTTAAGCCCGGAGCGACTAGCCCAACAAGGATTTTAGCACGCAGGGAAGTGTGTACGAGTGCTGAACTTTAGGCGGATGAAGGCAAGCATTACAAAAGCCGTGAATCAACGTTCCAGCGGTTCCGATTTAGATAAACAAAAACTGGCTGAAAAAGTGCGTGCGGCAATCGGTCGCTTTGCGCTCGTTTAGGCATGATTTATACCGTAGGCGAAACCGAACAGCGGCAAGTTACCATTTCTGAATCCGTGTTCCGTTTTGGTGCGGAAGTGCGATGCCGAGATGATCCGCTCGAAGCGCAATTACGTTTAATTCGATGGTGAAGCGGGCAACGCCACAATCTTTATAAGCAGAAAAAGCGGCAGCTCACAAAGTGACGTGGAGAACGAGCGAGAATGAGGCTGATGTTGAAGACGAATTAGTAGAAGAGGAACAAGAATAATGACTGAAAATTATCCCTGGAAAATGAAGTACTGATAGGACTGACTCCCTGCTGTCGCGCCAGTTACTCAAACCAAAACAGTGAGAGAGAACGCGGAAAGTTCCGTTCTTAACGCTCATCAACCGGAACGGTTTCTTTGCCCGAACTTTTGATTTAGACGAATTGGTTACCACGCTTTCCGGTGGTACGGTGCCGGTAAAGTCCTACCACCATGCGGATTTGTGACAGCGTTGATCCGGATTGACCTTATTGCACTTCCGTAACACCACGGAAGCCGGTGCGAACAAGCGGTCCTCGTGATAAAGGTTTTGTATGGTAAATTGCGTCGGGCGTTTGTTATGCGGCGTTGGATACCATCAACTCCGCCGTCATCAACGGATTATCGTTGGTGTCCGTCTGCACAGGTTGCCGGCCGTACAGTGGATTTAAAACCTTTTCTATTCTAAGGTGTAGAATTGTCTGTCAATCCGACCGCACTTTTCACCGAGACGATTAACGAACGCCAAGCGCGCGTACTGACCTTTAAATGAACTCAAAGACAAAGTTGAGCAGGGGGCGCCTAATTTAAACATATCATTCATCACCGATTACCACGGCATGATGTTTTGATTTGGGGATTATTCCAAAACGCTTACGTTCTTCTTCAGACCGTAGCAAATTCTATAAACTGATTGAAGCTTTCTTTATACGGCGGTATTTCCAGCGCGATTACCCGTTCCCTTTACGTGATTACTTTCATTGCCGGAAAACCTTGGTGTGAGCGTTCAAGACATGAAGCGCCTTTAGTGAAAACCGTATGACGTTGGAAGCCATTAAAGTCACCCAAGCGGATCGTGATTTATTCAAACATTTAATCACCGAATCACCAATTATGTGGCGCGATTATACACGTAATGCCAATGAACGTCGTGGCAATATTGAAAGCGCATTAAATTTCCGTCAGGAGTGGTATAAAAGCCAAATCCGAACAGGATTTTATCGCAACATCGTTTGGTTTGATTTAAGCTGAAGCCGCTGAGAATTGGCCGAAAATGAAAGAATTCTGGAAGTGGATCATCCAAAAGCGCGCTTGATCACCTGAATTTAGTGTTAAATGCGCTACGTCATCAGGAAAAATTTCTCGTTATCAAGAAGATGTCCAACGAATTGACCGAGCGCTTGGAAGAGCAAAAATGGTGGTTGAAACCGCTAACGAGCAACTGAAGAAAGTCAGGCGCAATTTGAACAAACAGAACAAGAAGTTGACAACTTGCGTTCCCAATTAGCAGATTATCAGCAAGCTCTTGATGCGCAAACAAACCCGTGCATTGCAATATCAGCAAGCCATTCAGCTTTAGAAAAAGCCAAGACTTTTGTGCGGATTAGCCGATTTATCGGTAAAAACGTGGATGGCATATCACGAAGAATTTGAAGCGCAAGCGGAAGTGTTGACGGATAAAGTACTTGAGTTAGAGCAAAAGATGTCTATTTCGAGGCGGCGAAAACGCAATTTGATAAAAGCCTATCAATTGGTTTGCAAAATTGCGGGTGAGGTGCCAGTTCTCGCCCGCGTGGGGAAAAGTGCCAAGAATTGTTACGCGAATATCCGGACACAAAACTCCAAAGCGCAACAAACGCCGCAATTGCGTGCTAAGTTACGAGTTAGAGCAGCGCTTTTAAATCAACAACAAAAGTGCGGTAAGATTATTAAACGATTTTTAATCAACGTGCGAATCAAAAGCTTAGAAAACGGCGGATGAATTAGAAGCGTTCTATGGCGATCAAGAGGCACTAATTGAAGATTTATCTGCTGAACTTTCCGAGTTGGTTGAGCAACGTTCAATCTGCGTCAAAAACGTGAAAATTTGACCGCATTTTTATGAAGAAAATGCGCGTAAAGCGCCAGCTTGGTTAACCGCCTGGCCGCATTGGAACGTTTGCAGGATCAAAGTGGCGAGCAATTCGAGGACAGCCAGGATGTGAATCATGCAATCACAGATTGATAAAAGAACGTGAATTGACCATGGAACGCGACCAGTTAGAACTTCAACGTCAGCAATTAGATGAGCAAATTAGCCGTTTAAGTCAGCCGGATGGTTCGGAAGATGCCCGTTTGAATGTGCGCTTGCAGAACGTTTTCGGTGGCGTGTTGCTGTCTGAATTATACGATGATGTGCCGATCGAAGACGCGCCTTATTTCTCTGCCTTATACGGCCCGGCACGCCACGCTATTGTGGTGCGTGATTTGAATGCGGTGAAAGAGCAACTCGCTAATTTGGAAGATTGTCCGGAAGATTTGTATTTAATCGAGGGCGATCCGGCGGCGTTTGACGACAGCGTACTTTCCGCAAGAGTTGGCGCTTGGCGTGGTCGTTCAGGTGTCCGATCGTGAATTACGTTATTCCTAAATTCCTGAAATTCCGTTGTTCGGCCGTGCTGCCCGTGAAAAACATTTGGAAGAATTACAGGCTAAGCGTGAGGAAGTGGCGGAGCAGTACGCACAACGTGCTTTTGACGTGCAAAAATGCCAGCGTTTGCATGAACATTTTAGCCAGTTTGTTGGTCTGCATTTAGCCTTGGCATTCCAAGCCAATCCGGAACAACTGATGTCGCAGACCAATCAACAACGCAATGAAAGTTTGAACGCGAGCTTAATCAATTGGTGATTGGCGAGCAACAAATTCGTCTTCGTTTAGATGATGCGAAAGAAAGAATGCAGTTGTTGAACAAATTAATTCCGCAATTGCCATTATTGGCTGATGATAGCTTAACCGATCGCATTGAAGAATGCCGTGAGCAATTAGATTTGGCAGAGCAGGATGAATTATTTATCCGTCAGCACGGCGTCACGTTGTCACAACTAGAACCGATTGCTAACACCTTGCAAAGCGACCCGGAAAATTACGAGCACTTAAAAGCCGATTATGAACAAAGCCATTCAGCTACAAAAACAAGACAACAAAAAGTCTTTGCCTTGGCGGATGTGGTGCAACGCAAAGCGCATTTCAATTATGCGGAAAGTGTACAAACGAAACCTCCGAATTAAACGAACAGTTACGCGCGTTTAGAACAAATGCAGCAACAACGTGAAATTCAGCGCGAACAATTACAAGTTCAAGCGCAATATGCTCAGTACAAGCAGCGTTGATTCAATTGCAAAGCCCTTTTCAATAGTAAAAATCAAATGTTGCAGGAATTGATGCGAGAAATTGTGAGCTAGGTGCGTACTGATGAAGGTGCGAAGAACGGCAAAATTGTCGACGAGTTATATCAACAACTTTCTACTAATCGCCAACGCCGTTCTTATATTGAAAACAACTCACCCTTTATTTGAAAGCGAAGCGGAAAATCGACCGTCTGTTCGTAAAAAGCAGAACGTGATTATAAAACCCAGCGTGCGTTGGTGACGGCAGCGAAAATGAGCTGGTGTGGCGGTCTTCGTTTATCCCTGCAATTCTGATGCTGAAAAACGTTTAAATCGTCGTGAATTAGCCTATTTATCCGCAGATGAATTACGTTCCATGTCGGATAAGGCGCTACGGGTGCGTTGCGTACCGCGGTTGCTGACAACGAATATCTGCGTGATGCTTGCGTCTTTATCGGAAAGATAGCCGTAAACCGGAAAATAAAGCGCGGTTCTTTTATCGCCGTATATCAACATCTGCGCGAACGTAGTCGTCAGGATAATTTCAAAACAGATGACCCGATTGATGCACGGGTGAACAAATGGAAATCGAGCTTCCGCTTAACGGAAGAATTGACCGGCCGTGAACAAAAATTGGCGATCAGTTCTGAAAGGTGTAGCGAATATCATGCGTAAAACCATTCAACGTGAACAAAATCGCATCTGTATGTTGAATCAAGGCCACAAAATATCGCCTTTGGTCAGGTGAAATCGGTACGTTTGGTGGTGAAATATTCGGGATACGCATGCTATGTTGTTAGATGCGTTATCCGGCAATCAGTCGGATTATCAAGATCTGTTCAGCGACAACCGCATGACTTTCTCCGAAGCCATTGCGAAACTATATCAACGCTCAATCCCGCATATTGATGTGGGGCAACGACACTGCGCAAACTATCGGTGAAGAATTATTGGATTACCGTAATTACCTCGACTTAGAAGTGGAAGTTTACCGTGGCGCAGATGGCTGGTTGCGCGCAGAAAGCGGCGCATTATCCACCGGGGAAGCTATTGGTACCGGTATGTCCATCCTCTTAATGGTGGTACAAAGCTGGGAAGAAGAAAGCCGTCGTATCCGCGGTAAGAGACATCGTGCCGTGCCGTTTATTATTCCTAGATGAAGCGGCTCGTCTTGATCGAAACCATTTCTACTTTGTTTGAGCTGTGCGAACGCCTAGATATGCAACTACTGATTGCTGCACCGGAAAACATCAGCCCGGAGCACCACCTAAAGCTTCGGGTGCGTAAAATCTCCAGCAATCACGAACCGTCCATGGTCGGATTACGCCAGTTCGGCGCAACAGAGAAGTCGACAATAAAAGTGCGGTTAAAAATGAAGTATTTTTGACCGCACTTTAATATCGTTAAAAGGAAAATTAAATGCACAATCTCATTATCGCTCAGTTCTCTGTAGTGTTGCGGTGTCTGGCTATTATTAAAGTGGCTCGTAAACGCACATTGTTATTCAGCAAGCCATTGCGCTAATTACATTGTATTGCGTTGTCACTTAGTTGGTTTTTAATTTAAAACCGGATTTCAAAGGCTTGAGTTTACTGACTTTACTCGCAGCAAAGCGAAAATACGCTGATTTTCTTAGCATTAGGTATTTTATTACCGCGCGTGTTTATTATTATGTCAAGCCGTAGAATTCGCCGGTATTGTACGTTCTGATGCGGCAACGCTTATCCTTTATACCCATTCTCGCGTTTTTAATCTTCCACGAAACCCTAAGTCAATCAAAAAGTTATCGGAATAATCTTGGCATTTATCGGGTTGTTTTGCCTTTTTAAAGCAAAACCGAATCAACAGTAAGATGCGGTCAAGCTTTTCGAGGTGTTTTTAGGCTTGGATTGGCGTCAGCGTCTCGTTATGGCATCATCGATATTTTTGTTTAAAACAAGTAGCGAAAAAGCGGAGGGAGCATTCCCTACGACGCTATTCATTGCGTTTTCCTTGGGCTGCCTGCATTATGTTTATTTACTTGTTATTCAAAACGAACTCAATGGAATGTCGCAAGTTTTGTTGGCGGCATTATTTTAGGGTGCATGAATTCTTCAATATCTGTTTTATATTAAAAGCTCATCAGAGTTTTGGTTCGAATCCAACATTAGTTTTTGCCGGCATGAACATTGGGGTGATTTAGTACGATTACTGGCGCATTAATTTTAAAGAAAACAAATCAGTAAAAGTTAACTGGTTAGGCATTGTATTCAGCTTTGTGTGCAATTTTCTCGTTTGTATTATCTCCGATAAAATCTCGGCTTAAATTTGAGAAAATGATGGCAAAAACGATTTCAGTTTTTCATTTACGACTATGAAAGTTTTGGTGTCAATCCGGCAAACCGATCGCCCGGCGCAATTTGGGGGTATTCGTACAGATGCTGATTTTAATATTATAGGCGAGCCCTGTTGTGTTGTATTGCAAGCAAACCAACGATTATTTGCCCGCTCCGGAGGCTGTGTTAGTGACAGGCATTACACCACGGAGTGTAATGAAAAGGCCTACCGAACCGGATTTTGCTGCTCGAATTTTTGCAGGAATTTAGCCAGCCGAATACATGTGTCATGCGGGCTTTAATAATATTCGTTATGACGATGAAATGACACGTCCATACCTTTTATCGTAATTTTTATTATCCTGTGAATATAGCTGGACGGTAATTCCCGTTGGATTTGTTGATTTAGTGTGCGTGTTATGCCTTGCGTCCCGATGGCATTGAGTGGCGCTTTTTAGATAATGAAGGCATGCCGAGTTTTCGTTTGGAAAAACTGACGGAGGCGAATGGAATAGAACATACCATACTCTTGACGCCATGTCCGATGATATGCTACTATCGAAATGGCAAAATTAATTAAGCAAAACAGCCGAAGTTATTTCAATATTTCTTTGAAAATCGTGGGAGAGAGATTGAAAAGCTCATTAATACCGCAGAAATGACACCGTTAGTGCATGTATCAGGAAATGTTAGGAAATTACCGCGGAAATACGACATTAATTGCCCCTTTAGCTTGGCACCCAACGAATAAAAATGCGGTGATTGCGTGCGATTTAACGGCCAACATTGATGACCTACGAGCAAAAATCGGCAGAGGAGTTAGCGTGAAAATCTTTTATACGAAGAAAGAAACGTTATTAGGAGGGTCGGAGTGCTTCCTGTTCCGTTAAAAGCTCATTCATATCAATAAATGTCCTATTATAGCGCCGGAAAAACCTATTATTGTCTCAAAATGCTGAACGTTTAGGGATTGATCGAGAGTGTGTACAAAAATCAACAGCGTTTGTTGGCATCTAAGCGATATTCGTCAGAAAGTCATGCGATATCAGCAAGATCGCTGAGTTTGAAGCATCTGATAATGTTGAAACTGAACTTTATAATGGCTTTTTAGTGATGCCGATAAAAACAATATGGCGATTTTACGCACTTTTAGAGCCCGAAAACTCGCTGAACATAATCTGAGTTTTCAAGACCCAAGAATCCCTCAATTGCTGTTTCATTATCGCGCCAGACATTTTTATCGCACATTAAACCGAGCTGAACAAATTAAATGGCAAAAAATATTGCCGGAAAAATTTAGATGCTGAAATTTTTGCGATTTGAGCAAAGCCTTCAAGAGATTAGCACACTACAAAATGAGAACAATGAAAACCTCACTTTATTACAAAAAGTTTATGAATATGGCAATAAGATAATTGGTTAGAAAGTGCGGTCAAATTTTTAATGTTTTTCAATAGAAGAAAGAGACAACGTCACTAAATATTAAATAATGGCTGCACGCTGGATGAAAATTCAGCGTGTAATATCTCTATCTAAAAATTCAGCATAATGGAAGCCTGATAATTACCTCAGATTTCACGTAGCGCGATCTGCTCATATAGTTTATCTATGAAACAGAGTAATTTTTATAGTAAAAACATGATATTAAAACGGATAGATTAAGTTGTGATTTAGGCTTATTGAATACTCTTTTATCGACTTCATTTCTTGGCGAAGAATTATTTACATTTCAAATTTGAGTCCATAACTTCATGTCTAATTTGTTACATACCTTGCTAAAGCGAGTTTTGTCTGGTTTTTACCTAGTAAGAGTGACTTGTGCATAAGTCTGTGTTTTCATTAAATCGTAGCGTTTGTTTACTTTTGTCACTAACTTCGCATGTCATATTATGTTAAATATAAAATTGCAAGAGTAACATTTAGGTAAATGATGCTATGACTCTTCTAATTCATTACCATGTAACGTCTTAAGGTCAGATTTTTGGTTTTATTAAATGAACTAATGATTAGGAAATATATAGACGCTTATTTTTCAATGTTGCCACGACGTTCATTGGCATTTACTTTTCATACATCACTTTACAAAATGACTATTTTGAGATTATTAATAATGATCATGTCTCTTTTAGTGATAACCCTATGTAAAATCGGAGATGATTTTGGGATTAAAAGCACGGTTAATCTTAAAGAAGGAAAAAATTGTCTTTTGATCTAAATTGAGTTCAGTGCATATACAATAAACCGGAAGCTATAACGACTCTTTATCTACTCTTTTTATCCGGTCTATGGGGAAACGTACTTTAACAATTTAGTTACAATTGAGAATTTATTTCAGTAACTATCTAAATGAGAATTGTTGTTATTGTAAAAATTTATTTAAAATTAATGAGCTTACATAAAAATAATTTTTAAATTTAGGTTGACAATTCTCAATTGGACGAATAAAATATTACTTTCAACAAAATTAAGTTGTATTGTGATACATCTATTAACCGCATTAAGAAAAGGAGTTAGTTATGCTAAGTAAGTCAATTACAGCAAAATTAAACGAACAAATTAATCTCGAGTTGTATTCATCAAATGTCTATTTGCAAATGAGTGCATGGTGCCATAAACATGGTTATGAAGGCGCTGCAGCATTTTTACTTCGTCATGCCGATGAAGAATTGGAACATATGCAAAAGTTGTTTACTTATGTGAGCGAAACCAGTGGAATGCCTTTGTTAGGTAAAATTGACGCCCCTAAACACGATTACGCTTCATTAAAAGAAGTTTTTGAAACAACACTTGAACACGAAAAACTAGTGACATCTAAAATTAATGAGTTAGTTGAGAGTACTTTTGCAGAAAAGGATTACTCTACTTTTAACTTCTTACAATGGTATGTAGCTGAACAGCATGAAGAAGAAAAATTATTTAACAGTATTGTTGATAAATTCAAACTTCTTGGTGAAAGTGGTACAGCGCTCTACTACATTGATCGTGAATTAAAAACTTTATAAGAATAGGAGAAATAAAATGTTATCAAATAGCGTGATTAAACTATTAAATGATCAAATGAATTTAGAGTTTTATTCTTCTAACTTATATTTACAAATGAGCGCCTGGTGCGAACAACAAGGTTTCGAAGGAGCTGCAAAATTTTTATCAGAGCATGCGGCTGAGGAAATGCAGCATATGCGTAAACTCTTCACTTATTTAAATGAGACCGGCGCATTGGCTATCATCACACAAATTGATGAACCACCTCATCAATTTTCATCATTGAAACAAGTACTTGAATTAACTTATGAACATGAAAAGTTAATTACCTCTAAAATCAATGAATTAGTTGGTAGAACTTTTGAAGAGAAAGACTACTCTGCCTTTAACTTCTTACAATGGTATGTGGCTGAACAACATGAAGAAGAAAAATTATTCAGTGGAATTTTGGATAAATTAAATCTTCTTGGTGAAGATGGTAAAGGTTTGTTCTTAGTTGATAAAGATTTAGGCGCATTAACGACAGCAAGTAACTAATCTAATAAACATAGAAAAGGCTAAGTTTTATGACTTAGCCTTTCTTTTACTATAATCAATGTATTCATCTTGTTGAAAGTGCAGGTTGATTTTAGCGACGTTTCTTGAGAGTTCGTTTCAGGTTGATGGTAAAAAGTGCGATAAAAGAATGCAATAAGCAATATCCCATCAACATGATAAGAATCTGAATTAAACGTGTAAGTTTTTCGGCTGCCATATTTCCTCGTATGTGTTTTTATACTTCTTAAATTTACTATTTAGTGGTATTATTGAGTTGAGATCAATTTTACACGATTTTTGGTGTTTTTCTTTGAGTTTGGGAACAGATGAAAATTCTAACGACAGACACAAAATTAGGACGTCGGGTACAATCCGGTGGCTGTGCTATTCATTGTCAAAACTGCAGTATTAGCCAGTTGTGCATTCCTTTTTACACTCAATGAGCACGAGTTGGATCAGTTAGATAAATATTATTGAGCGCAAAAAGCCAATTCCAGAAATCTCGAAGTTCTTTTTCAAGGCTGGAGATGAGTTAAGCTCGCTCTACGCTATTCGTTCCGCGCGATTAAATCCTATACAATTAGTGAAACCGGTGAAGAGCAGATTACCTCATTTCATTTACCCGGTGATTTGGCTCGGTTTTGACGCTATTATGAATATGCAACATCCGAGTTTTGCTCAAGCCTTGGAAACAGCCATGGTGTGTGAAATTCCCTTTGATATTTTAGATGATTTATCCGGTAAAATGCCAAAATTACGCCAACAAATTATGCGTTTGATGAGTAATGAAATTAAAAGCGATCAGGAAATGATTTTGTTACTGTTACGAAAATGAACGCTGAAGAGCGCTTGGCTGCCTTTATTTATAATCTCTCTCAACGTTATTCTGCACGCGGTTTTTCCGCACGTGAATTTCGTTTAACCATGACTCGTGGTGATATTGGCAACTATCTTGGTTTGACGGTTGAAACCATCAGCCGCCTGTTAGGTCGCTTTCAAAAATTAGGTATTTTATCGGTTCAAGGCAAATACATTACGATTAATAATATGGCCGAATTGATCGAATTATCCGGCACCAATAAAACCAAAATCAAAATGGTTATCTAAGTTCCTATCACTAGTGCAGCAAAAATGCTGCACTAGATCATCTTTTAAAAACCGCGCCTTTGTTATTTCATCAAATATGTTCTACCCTATTTGATCTAGCAATAATGGAGGTTGTGTATGAAATTCAATAATATACTGGTTGTTTTTAAACCCGGAAAATGACAAACAATACGCTCTTGCCAGAGCTGTTCGATTAGCGAAAAGAGCAAAAAGTCCAAATCCCGTCAAAATTACCCTATTCTTTGCCATTTATGACTTATCTTATGAAATGTCAGCTCTACTTTCTTCAGAAGAGCGTGAAGAAATGCATCATAATGTGATTGAACAGCGCAAGCTGGCTATCCAACCTTATATTGAAAAATACGCCTCTGACGGTATTGAATTTGCATCTACTGTGGTTTGGCATAGCAATGAAGCGAAGCCATTACCGCGAAGTGGAAACCATAACTACGATTTGAGTTGTGAAAGTACACTAATGCGGAAGAAAGCCTGAAATCCTTAATTGTCACCCCTGTGGATTGGCAAATTTTGCGTAAAATGCCCTACTCCGATTTTTGATGGTTAAAGATGGTGATTGGAAACATCAACGTCGTATTTTAGTCCGTGAAACGTTTCTGATGATGAAAATGAGGGCCCACAGCATTTAATGACGAATTGGTTTCATTAAGTATGGATTTAGCCGATTCTTTAGATCGTGGCAATATTCATCTTGTCTACAGCTTATCCACCAACACCGATTAATATGGCCATTGACTTACCGGAATTTAGTTCCGGCGAATATAATAGCGGATTACGTGGACAGTATTTGTTGAATATGAAAGCGTTACGTCAGAAAATATGGTATTGATGGCGATCATACACACGTTTCGGAAGGTTTCCCGGAAGATGTTATTCCCAAGTGGCTGAAAAATTAGAAGCGGAATTGGTTATTCTTGGTACTATCGGTCGAACAGGTCTGTCAGCGCCTTTTTAGGCAACACGGCAGAACATGTGATTAGTAAATTAAACTGCAATCTATTAGCGATTAAACCGTCGAAAAAGGACGATTAAGATAAATTTTGCGGAGTAGTTAATATTTTTATTGACTACTCCTTTTTACATTACTTTTTATCCTGCGAAATTACTTTTTACTTTGATTTTTAATTAATTACCCACCCAAGAAGGAAACAAAGGATGAGAAAAATCATTGTATTACATTATTAGGGATTAGCCGGTTTAGCACAAGCACATGAAGTTTGGGTTGTCGCTCCGGCACATATTGACGCAAAAGACGCACTTAAAGCCGAGTTAGCATATGGCCATCATTTCCCATATGCAGAGAAAATTGCAGCATGATCGGTTACATGCACCACTTGAGTAACTGATAAAAACGCTATAGACCATGCGAATTCAAAAACAACAAGGGCGAAAAATTATCAATACACTTCGGAAAAAGCGTTGGCAGAGGGTTCATATTGGGTAAGTGCTACTTATAAACCGACTTTTTGGTCACGAAGAATGCAAGGTTGGAAAACAAGAAAATATGCAAAAATGACTGACGCGACTTATTGCGAACAAACTCAAATGTTTCGGTAAAAGCTGGTCACCGTGGGTGACAAAGCTGATTCAACGGTGTTTAAAGAAAAATTAGGTCAAGAATTAGAAATTGTGCCATTAAAAAGCCTCACCGAATTGAAGGAAGGGAAATTTTCCCATTGCTATTTTCTATAAAAAGGTAAACCATTGGCGGTGAAACTGTCATTGCGACCGCAGATACCGTTGTTGTTAAAGACATTGAATCTGCAGAAGAACACCGTGAAGTCCAGGTTTTTCCAGTAAGACCGATAAAGATGGCAAAGTGAATTTTCTACCGTTAATTGAAGGATTGTGGAAAGTAAAAGTCGTACATAAAAACTAGATTTTAGCGATCCAAAAAGTGTGCCAACATTCAGCCAGCTATGCCACATTGGTTTTACCTGTCAGGGAAAAACGCGCGCAATATACGCCACATGAACATCACCACCATCATTAATGGAAAAACAAAAACCACCAATAACGGTGGTTTTATGAGTGCGGTCAAAAATTCATTTGTTTTGACCGCAGCTTTAATTACCACTTCTTACGTTCTACCCATTGCCAGTCTACAAAATCCACAATCCATTTGGTCGCTTTTGCCATTTTTCGGAAGTACATATTGGCGTTTTTCCTTGCGACTAAAACGAATGATTGCTTCATTGCCTTCCGGGTCGGTTTAGGAGCTTCGGCTACAGCGCACTCCGGTAAACGATCACGATATAAAAGCCAATTCAGCAACTTTTGGTGCTCGGGTTTCACGAGATTTCGGGAAATTATGGGCAGACATAAAACATCACCACCCGCACCATCGCGCAACACAAAATATGCGTCTGACTTTTTCACATCTCAATTCGAAATGAATCGGCTCTTCTTTCGGTGGAGCGACTTCACCGTTTTTCAAAATCTTGCGGGTGTTATCACATTGCGCTACAAGCCATGTACTTACCCGAAAACGACCTGAGTTTTTCAAATGCATATCGCGCACCGCATTTATCGCACTCAACAATCGGACCATCGTAACCTTTAATCTTGAATTTGCCTTCTTCAATTAAATACCCGTCACAATTCGGATTGTTGCCACAAATATGTAATTTACGATGTGGATCAATAACTATAACTGTCCATTGCGGTACCAGCATTTTCAGGACAACGTTTCCCGCTCCATTAATGCTTTGGTTTCGGAAGCATCATCCAGCACGTTTAATAATTCCGCTTCAGGAATCAAGCTAATGAGTGGTTTTGCAACGTTCTTTCGGAGGTAAAGAATATCCGGTACAGCCTAAAAATACGCCGGTACTGGCGGTTCTAATCGCCATGTGCGACTGCAAGTCAGACAATGACATCCGTCTCGCACCAGGTATTTGGGCGCATACCGCCTTCTAATTCATCTAATTCCGCTTTGCTTAATTGTTTAGAGAAATCTTTGAAGAATTGATTTAATTCTGTTTTCCAGTCTTTTGTGCCGGATGCAATTTGATCCAACACGTCTTCCATATTCGCGGTAAAATCATAATTCATTAAATCGGCGAAAGATTGATTTAAACGATCGGTGACAATTTCCCATTTTTCTGCGTAGAAACGACGATTTTCAGTACGCACATAACCGCGCTCTTGAATGGTGGAAATAATTGCCGCATAAGTGGAAGGACGTCCGATACCACGTTTTTCAAGTTCTTTAACCAACGCGGCTTCAGAAAAACGTGCCGGCGGTTTTAGTGAAATATTGTTGTGGTTCTACATTCAATAAATTAGGGGTGTAGTATTTACCGCTACATCCGGAGGCGCCTGATCTTCGGGTGATTTTCCTGGTTGTGGCAATACTTTCGTCCAACCGTCAAAGCGTAAAATACGCCCCTTCGCAGTTAAGGTGTAATCCCCTGCCCTTACTGTTAAGGTGGTGCTGTCATATGTGCTGCCGGCATTTGACGGGCAACAAATTGACGCCAAAATCAGGTCATATAAACGCTCGGCATCTTTTTCCATACCAACTCAGATCATTCGAGCCAATATGAATATCTGATGGACGGAAATCGCTTCGTAGTGCTTCTTGTGCGTTTTCTTTGCTGGAATAGAAATTCGGTTTGGTCGGTAAATAAGGCGCGCCATAATGCTGTTCAATATAACTGCGCACCATACTTAACGCGTCTTGACTCAAATTGGTGGAGTCGGTACGCATATAAGTAATGTAACCCGCCTCATATAAACGTTGAGCTAACATCATAGTTTTCTTCACACCAAAGCCCAAGCGGTGCTGGCGGTTTGTTGTAAAGTTAGTGATAAATGGCGCGCGGGCTTTAGAACTGGTTGGTTTTGGTTTCCAAAATGCGAAATGACATAATCAGATTTAGTTAAAAATCCACCGCACTTTGTGCTTGTTCGGCGTTTTTGGCTCAAATTTTTACCTTTAAAATTGTACAACATCCAAACGAATTTGTTCATGTCTCGCCGTGTCGGTTAAGACTGAGACTTCCCAGTATTCTTGTGGCACAAAGGCTTTAATTTCCCGTTCACGCTCCACAATCAATTTCACCGCAACAGACTGGACGCGTCCTGCTGACAAGCCACGTGCTACTTTTTCCAAAGCAATGGCGACACCATAAACCCTACCACGATCTACGACGGGTTTGTTGAGCGTTAACGCGATCCATATTCAACGGTTCGGGGTGTTCAAAGGCCTGTTTAATGGCGTTTTTAGTGATTTCATTAAATACTACGCGGCTAAAGCGTTCGTTATCACCGCCAATTACTTCACGTAAATGCCAGGGCGATAGCTTCCCCTTCTCTATCCAAGTCGGTTGCGAGGTAAATGTGATCGGCTTTTTAGCGAGAGATTTTAATTCGGCAACAACTTTTTCTTTGCCCGGGTAGATTTGATAATTGGCTTTCCAGCTGTGATAAGGGTCAACGCCCTATGCGTTTGACTAAGGCGTCTTGTTCTTTTTCTTTTGTTTAAGCACCTGTTTTTCTTCTAAACTCAACCCTTTCGTTGAGATTGGCTTGGCTTTTTCACTATTGCCGGAACCCACTGTCGGCAAGTCACGAATATGCCCGATGCTGGATTTCACCACATAATTGCTTCCTAAATATTTATTAATGGTTTTCGCCTTTGCCGGCGACTCCACAATAACCAAGGATTTACTCATTATTATTACCTAATTCTGTTTAATTTATGTAAAATTGCCCGCTATATTGCTAACTATCTTTAGTCAGGTCAACTACTTTTTCCAAAAGGCACAATAAATGGATAAACTCAATGCAATTTCAATGCTAAAAGTGATCGAAACACAAAGTTTTTACTCAAGCGGCCGCGTTACAAAATATCTCTGTTGCCATGGCAAACAAACTGGTATCACAACTCGAAGAACACCTAAAAACCAGATTGTTACAACGTACCACCGTAAAATTGTGCCTACCGAAGCAGGCAGTATCTATTATCAACGCTGCCAACCTATTTTTACTGGAGTTAGAAGACGCCGATTCCAGTATCAGCAACCTTTCTACTTCCTTACAAGGTCATTTAACGGTGTCCGTACCGCGGGATTTCGGCTTGCGTTTTATTACCCCAAACCTCGCCTCTTTTGATTAGAGCCCATCCGAGTTTACACATAGATATTGAGTTTAATGACCGCATTATCGATCTGGTGAGTGAAGGATTTGATTTAGCTTTACGTATCGGTTATTTGCAAGATAGCTCTCTGGTTGCCCGAAAAAGTGGCCACTTCTTCCATGCATTTTGTGGCGTCTCGGTATCTTGCCAAGCATGGCACACCACAAACACCGGAAGATTTAGAACACCATGATTGTTTATTGTATAAATCCTCCGGCAACCAAATTTGTTGGGAGTCTGATAAGCATAATAAAACTCAACGGGTTAAAATGCGCTCCAAATTGCTGTGTAACAACGGATTAACGTTAGCTGCCTTATGTACGGAAGGCTTAGGTATTATCAATTCCCCCGCTTTTTATAGAAGAAGAGTGGCGTCAGGCAAATTGGTTTGAAGTTCTTGCAGACTATCGTCAGCAAAGTTTGAGATCTCCATGTGGTTTACCCGAACCGTCGCCATCTTGCGGCCAAAAGTCACAGCGTTCACTGATTTTTATTCATCAACTGAATTTATGCCGAACAACGCCTTAAAGTGCGGTCAAAAATGACATTTTTAATAACCTTGTTTAACTGATTAGGCAAGGTTATGGAGTCTAATACAAACGGAATGTTAGGGGGTAATGGTGCTAATTTGCCCAACTCCAACCAAGTAGATGGAAAATGAAAGTCTGACCCTACGGAACGAGCCAATTGATTGTCTTCGGCAATTTTCACCAACAATTGAAATTGGTCACGGTTTTGCCCGCAACCTGAAATCTCCATAGCATCGCCGCCCCAGGCTTTAAAACTTTCCACTAATTTACGCACCCACTTGGTGGTCATGGTATAACGCAAGGATGAGCCAACACGGCAATGCCGCCTGCCGCATGAATAATCTCGATAGCGCTGGAATATCAATCCACTGCGGTTTGACATATGCAGATTTGCCTTGTCCTAAATAACGCTTAAAGGCTTGTTCATCATTAGACACTTTGCCGATTTGCGCAAATGACGGGCATAATGAGCACGTGTCACTTCACCATCACCGGCTAATGCTTCCCAATAAGCATTTATCACACCGGCTTTGGCTAATTTAGCTCCGATTTCCTGCGCACGAATATCTCGCAAGCGTGCTTGTTCAGCCAAAAGTGCGGTCATTTTTCATGTGAAATATCAAAACCCAATCCCACAATATGAATGGAACGATTTTTCCCAAAACGTAGATAACTCCACGCCATTAATCAACCGAATACCTAATAAGTCAGCCTGTTTACGCGCTTCAGGCACACCTGCTACCGTATCATGATCCGTTAACGCCAACACATTTACGCCTTTTTCATAGCGCGTAATACCACCTCCGTTGGAGATAACACGCCGTCGAGACGCCGTGCTGTGGCAATGTAAATCGTATTTTTGTCATGTGTTAATTCCTAGAACCAATTCTTTAACTAATCTTGGCCCATGATAAATTAATCCCGAATACACTTGTAAAAGCTCTGCGCCGGCTTGGATTTTTCTTGTGCGTTTTGTATGCCGTCAATACCGCCGCTACCAATAATGGGAATTTGTCCTTTTAGTTCTTGGTGTAATCGTTTAATGATTTCCGTACTTTTTATGTTGTAACGGTTTTTCCGCTTAATCCGCCCTGCTGTCCGGCATTTTTAAATGTGTGACGTTGTCTCGAGAAATCGTTGTATTGGTGTGCAATGACACCATCCATTTTGTGACGAACTAAAGTATCGGCAATTTGTACTAGTTCAGCTTCTGTTAAATCCGGCGCGATTTTCACTGCAATTGCTTTATACTTATATATTGTTCGGCCATGCGGCTTGACGGGCTTTGATGCTTTGCAATAAATCGTCAAAATAATCGTCGTACTGTAATTGGCGTAAGTCAGGCGTATTTGGCGAAGAGATATTGACGGTAATATAGCCGGCGCATAGTTATAGAGCTTTATTAAGACAGAAAAGATAATCATCTTTGCCTTTTTCTAATGGGGTGACTTTATTTTGCCGATATTAATTCCAATCACGCCGTCATAGCGGGCATTTTTAACATTTTCAATGAGATGATCAACGCCATAATTATTAAAACCGTTGCGATTAATGATGCCTTCTGCTTCAACCAAACGAAATTGGCGTGGTTTGGCGTTGCCATCTTGTGCTAGTGGTGTCACTGTTCCCACTTCAATAAAGCCGAATCATAGCGCCGAAACCGTCGATTGCTTCTCCATTTTTGTCTGCGCCGGCCGCTAGCCCGATAGGATTTTTAAACTTAATGCCCATTACTGTTTTTGGGTGTGCCTTGTGGGCAAGCGAATAATTGTTTTAACAATGTGCGTATCGGTGCGAATTTGGCCAGCCGAAAAGTTTCTAATAGCCAAATCATGGGCGGTTTCGGGTTCAGGGATCCCTTTACGAATGAAAGAATACATACTCGTTTATCTCTCCGGATAGTTAACTGTGAATGAATAGAAAAAGTGCGGTTAAATTTGACCGCACTTTTTCTACTACTATAACGCTTTCTCGATTTTTCTCAAATAAATCACGAGACAAATCTTCCATTTCACTGATCCGTTCTAATGCCCGTTTCATCAGTGTTTGACGTTGATTATCATAGCGGGCAAAACGGATTAGCAGCTCAATTAAACGGGAAGCACTTGCGGGTTGCTCTTGTTCAGCTTAATCAAAATATCCGTTAAGAAACGGTAGCCGGAACCGTCAATGGCATGGAAGGCTTTCAAGTTCTGACCGGCGAATGTTCCGACCAAAGCACGTAAGCGATTCGGATTATTAAAGTTAAAACTTGGGTGATCCATAAGCTGCATCACGTTTTTGTAATACATTTTCTTCCGGACGGGTGGCTTGTAATGCAAACCATTTATCCATCACTAAAGCCATCGTGTTGCCATTTTTGTTCAAAAATCCGCCAATAAATTGTCCACGGCAGGCCAATTTGAAAGCGAGTGGCGGATGTTAAGGCTATAAGTAGCTGTCGGTCATATTGTTGGAATAGATGTAATGTTTATTTACCAAGTTATTGCCGATATTGGTGTAAGCCAAATAGCTTAAACACACATTGCGTAGTTTGCGTCAAAGGCAATGTCTTCCCGATTGATTTTGTATTCATCAAAGCGAATTGAGTTATAGGGTTTTTAACAATAATTCCCTGCAAGCTGTCGGCAATGGCATCTATCATAAATTCTCGTACGGCACTGATCATCAGGGTCGATGGTTTTAAATAACTCGGCGAACTCCGTCGTTTTCGGTAACGTGAAAGTAAACTGGTGAGCTCAATGTCTTTTGAAAGTTATCTAATAATTGATATAACACCGCTGCGGTTTCAGCCGATAAATCAATGGTTGACCTTGTTGATAGTTGGTTACGTTACGGCGTAATTCGGCGGCCAGTAACTATTTTATACCGCATCCCAGCGAATAAAACCATTTCGGAATATTTTAGCTGAGCGTAATCAGTTGGTTAGAGGTGTAATCATAATCGAATTTGACCGGTGCGGAAAAATCACATAACAAGGCCGGTACCGGTTTGTTATAAATATTATGGAACTCAAGGGTTTGGTCTTTCTGTGTAATATTTAACACATTGCCCACTACACCTTCCGAGATCATACAGGGTTTGCGCCACGCCTTTTTCATCGTATAACGCGATTTTCAACGGAGATGTGTAAATTCACTTTTTCCATTTGATCGGCGGTAGGCGGTGTTAATTGTGAAATGTGCAACTGATAGACGTGATTTTTCGTCATAACGATCACTAATCGTCAATTCCGGCGTACGGATTGACTATACCAACAACGGAATTGCGTTAAATCCAAATCGTTGGCACGCTCCATGGCAGAAACGAAAATCTTCACAGGTAGCCGCTTTGCCATCGTTTTCCGCAAATGTATAATTTTCATACCTTTTTGGAAACCGTTTTTCGCCTAATAACGTATGGACATACGAACGACTGCGCCTTTTTCATACACGGTAACGGTGTAGAAATTATTCATTTCAATGACTTTTTCCGGGCGAATCGGGTGTGACATCAGACCCAGCGTCTTCAGCAAACTGTACACAGTACGCAAGAACTTCACATTATTAATGCGATTTTACTGCACGGATCCGTATCAGAAGAAAAATTCCTGATCGCGGAAAACCGTTAATCCTTCATAAACTTAATTGGAACCAATCGCGGCAGTTACACGGTTGCCTGTCCAGTTATAGGAAATATTCGTGAGCAATGACGCTTTCAATAGCCAAATAATCATCATCGGTCGCTGTTTGTGGATTTGCTAAAACATATTTTATCGTTAAAAAATATTCAGCCCTTTATTTTCCATCGCGCCCATGTTGAAGAAAATCCACGGCGACAATCATGTAAATTTCCGGGTCGTATTCCAAATCAAAAGCGCTCTTCGTCCCATTTCATGGCATCAGACTTTTGCATCGCCCAGTCGGCACGATTTAAATTAGCCACGATTGACATACAATTCCAATGCGACTTCACGGCCGCTGGTAATGAATTTATCTTTTAGAATATCAAAGTCGCCCGCCACTAAAGGCGAAAACAAATAACTTGGTTTCGGGAACGGATCATTCACTCTACCCAATGACGCCCATCTTCCAAATCAGCCACTATTAATGCGATTGCCGTTAAACACGGATATTTGGCTTTATCGGCGGTAATTTTCGTGGTGTAACGCGCCAATACATCTGGGCGGTCTAACATATAGGTAATTTGACGAAAAACCTTCTGCTTCGCATTGCGTACAAAAGGCTTCTCCCGATTGATACAACCCTTGCAATGATGTGTTGTCGCGGCCCGGATTTAAAATTGTCGTTACTCCCAATTCAAACTGATTGGCATCGATCTGAGCTAAAATCTAACGTCAAACTTTTCATGATCTTGTTGATATTGAGTAAAGGGTTTTCCGTTTAATTTAATAGCGGAAAATTGGAAATCGCGTCCATCTAAACGTAATGTCGTGCTGTTTTGGTTAAGACGTTGATATTGACTTTTGGCGACTACAATGGTCTTTTCCGGCTCCTAATTGGAAATCAAAGTGAATATCGGTGACGGTGAAATTGGGGCTTTGATAATCTTTTCTGTATTTGGCTTTAGCGTACATAAAAGCGACCTAATTCTAAGGGCTAAAATTGCCGATTAAGGATATGATTTTCTGCCCTAAGTTGCAAATAGATTTTCTTCTGCAAAGTTATCGCAAACGATTGCGCATTATGCTATTCTAGCGCCACTTTTTCTATCTAAATAATGAGGAAATCATGCCTTCAACTTCTCCCAAAATCGCTATTGTCATGGGGTCTAAAAGAGTGACTGAGCAACTATGCGGAAGCCACGCAAATCCTGGATCAATTCTGTCTTACCGTGTTGAAATCGTTTCGCTCACCGTACGCCGGATAAAGCTCTTCCAGTTTGCCGAAAACGCACACAAAAACAGTTATGAAGCGATTATTGCCGGCGCCGGAGGTGCTGCCCACTTTGCCGGGCATGATTGCCGCCAAAACCATCGTACCCGTGCTTGGCGTCCCGGTGAAAAGCTCAGTCTAAGTGGTGTCGATAGCCTCTATTCTATCGTGCAAATGCCAAAAGGGATTCCTGTAGGCACACTTGCTATTGGTCCGGCAGGGGCGGCAAATGCAGGCTTATTGGCCGCGCAAATTTTGGCCATGAATAATGTGAGAATTAGCGCAACGCCTACAGCAATTCAGGACAGAACAAACCCAAAGCGTGTTGGATAACCCTGATCCACGCATTTACACCTAAATTTTTCACCGCACTTGCCGTGTTTTTAAAGGCAGGTACAAAGTGCGGTCAGTTTTTCGGTATTTTTCACATGATAGCGCTCGTCTCCTGACCACAGGTGTTCGAAACATTGTAATGTATTGATTTAACTTAATTAAATTGGACTTCTATAAAAGTTGTTTTAGGAAAATTCAATTTATGAAAATTCTTCAAAATCATAAAAACCCAACTTTAATTTGAGATTTTCATTACAAAATTCTTAAAAAGTAGCAATCTTTAGCTACTTGTCTACTAAGTTTTTCTGTAAAGACTTATTTTTATAAAAAGAGTCATTTTATAATCAATTAATTGAAAACATTAATATTTTCAATGTTTCGAACAGCTGTGGTCTCCTGACGTGTGTTTATGAAAGAGTAAGAAGAAAAATACGCGTTGAGAGACGCGTGCCAGCACACAACAATTGAGAATTCTATGCAAAAATCCGCTCTCTACCCGACTATTTACGTCCTGGCAACGGACAGCTCGGCAGAATGTTACGCTATGCCGGTGCGCCTTTATATTCATGATTAAACCTTTGCCTTTTTGACGCGCGCGTATTTGAATTGTCACCCAATGACGTTGTTACTGCTGAAATCGAACGTTGGGAACGACCCCACTCACCACGCTTCTGTAATCACGCCAACTTTGTTAATCAAAAAGTGTTTGCACTATTAGCTGATCGCTTAAGCCAAAAATCCTTATTAGATAAATTACACCTTCCGACCGCCTTGGTGTCTGCTAAAAGAACCATCACAATGGGCAGAGGTATTTCAGCATATTGGTGAGAAAGTTGTTGTTAAACGTCGCATGGGTGGTTATGACGGCCGTGGACAATGGATTGTCTGGATAGAGCAAAGACCAAATTACCGACGAGTTATTTGGGAAACCATTGCGGAAAAATTCATTCCTTTGATTACGAGTCTCTTTGGTTAGCGCCCGTTTCGTAACGGTGATACCCGTTTTTATCCGGTCACTCACATTTACAGCAAAATGGTAATTTTTACGTTACAGTGTCATGGACGTCACTTTCCCACAACAAGTCGCACAGCAACAACTGGCGAAATGATGTTACAGCAAAAATCATGAATGAACTGAATTATGTGGGCGTGATGGCGATGGAATGTTTTGTGGTTGGCGATCAGCTTTTAATTAATGAGCTTGCGCCACGCGTACACAATAGCGGCCACTGGACACAACCGAGGCTGTTCTGTTAATCAATTGAATTGCATTTGCGTGCGTTGTTGGTTACCGACGCCGCAATTAAAAGGTCTCTGCACCAAGCGTGATGGTGAATTTGATCGGCACCGCGCATAACCCCAATGGCTAAATACGCCATTTTGTACAATTGCACTGGTATGGCAAAGACGTGCGTCCGGGGCGTAAAGTGGGACACATTAATCTTTCGCATCCGGATAAACAGGTGATTATCGCTCAATTAGACAAATTGGCGGCAGGAGTTGCCGGAAAGACGGTCAATCGGCGGTTTGCAATGGAGCATACGTTGGATATAGTTAACATCACCCAACACAGTGCTTGTCAAAAGCCAAAAGCAGTTACAACCTAGCAGTTTTCACCCACATCCGAGATAGTATTGCGTTTGAAAAGATCACTGCCGCACCTGCTGACAGTCCACCTGGGTTTAGGGCCGAAGCATTTAAATCCGAAAACGTAGGACAAGATTAATTTGAAGGCATCGGCGTATATAAAGACGCCAAAGGCACACTTTGATTGTTAAAGCGGTAAAAGAAGCGGAAAGACGTATTGAGAACAAGAAAATGCCAAAATTATGCTTTGCCGATTGAGCGGCGTTGCGACGTTTCAACGCTTGCGTACCAAGGAATTGCCGTCTCCGGCGCCAATTCCTGACATTGTGAAAAACAATCGTGCAAGAACCGCATACAAAGTCTAGGTGGAACCGGTGCGCTCCGCATTGCTGCAGAGTTCGTTAAACGCCAAAACTAACAGCCAAAATGTATGGATCAGCACACCAACGTGGCCAAACCACAATGCGATTTTCAAAGCAGTGAGGCATCAACATTCGTGAATATCACCGTTACTATGATGCAGAACGCAAAACCTTAGATTGGGACAACTTAACTGTGGATTGAAGTCAAGCCGGTCGACGCGATTTGGTTTTACTTCACGCTTGCGCCACAGCGACCGCATCGACCCGACACCGGAGCAATGGGCAAACTGGCTGAAATGTCCGCACAAAAGGTTAGCTGCCATTATCTTCGACTTCGCTTTACCAAGGCTTTTGCCCACGGTTTAGGAAGAAGATGCTGACGCTTTACCGCGCCTTCGCGAAAAATCACAGCGAACTTTTAGTGTGCAAGCTCCTTTTCCTAAAAACTTCGGTCGACACAAAGCGAACGCGTTGGCGCATCTCACGGTGGTGGCAGAAGAAAACTCCGATATCGCCGCGACCGCATGTAACCCAGTAGAAAGTCATTCGTACTCTCTACTCTAACCCGTCTTCTCCACGGGGCAAGCACCAAGTGGCATTAGTGTAGAAAGTTGATGCGAAGTACGCGAAAAATGACGAAGAACAGCCAGAAATGCGCGACGAGATCATGCGTCACCCGTTTTGTCGAGTTTGCTTAAAGAATACGGCGCGACAACAAGAGTTTTTGGCTTTATCATTAACCAAAACAGCACCTCTTTCTGCAGTGGGTTTAACCGCAGACACCGATGAGATCGCTCTGGAAAGAAGAACTGCGATTTATGCGGTACGCCTCAGGGCGTATCAACGCTGCCGGTATTGCCGAAGACAACATTCGTTATCTCTGCGAAAGCATTAGCAAAGTGTTGTAATTTTGCAGCCGCAGCCCAGAAAACGGCATCAGGAGCAGATGCCGTTTTTGTTTTCTAAAACACGATGTCAAAACCAGACCGCACTTTTTATCTACGTACAAAAGAAGTGCGGTCATTTTTCCAAGCGCGTGCTCCCCTTCTTCATTTTCGCTATATAAAAATAAATTACAAAGATATATATAGCTCTCACTTGTATACGAAACACATCGAAAACTGGCACCGCACTTTCCCAATGAATACACACTGATTTTTATCTTTACTTATTTTTATTGCTTTTTCGGGCTTGCTTTGTTTTTCTTTGTCTTGGGGGCGCTTTTGCCATTCCTGATTGAAATGTGATTCAAACGTTTACTGAGCAATAATAGCAATGATGTGCAAAACAACATCATTTTCAACCTCCGATTACCGCGCATTCTTGCTGCTATTTTAGTGGGTTCTGCGCTTGCGCTGCGTGCGCAACGTTTCGAGAATTTTTCCGTAATCCGTTGGTGTCACCAGATTTACTGAGGTGTTTCCGGCGGTGCTTGTGTTGCGGCTGTTGCCATTTTATTAGGTTTTGGGGGTTGTTTGCTATTCAAGGTTTGCGTTTACAGGTGGATTGATTGCCGGTGCTAATGACCATGAGTTTGCCTAAATTAGTACGCCGTGATTCTACGATTGTTCTTGTGTTGTCGGGCATTATCATTTGCGGTTTATGATGGCTTGCCTTGGCTTTAATTAAATATCTCGCCGATCGGAAACTCAACGCCGATATCGTGTATTGGCAAATGGGGAGTTTGACCAAAGTGGATTACAAAAATCTGAGCCTGCTTTCACCGATGATTTTGCTGACTACCGGCGCGTTATTAATGATGCGCTGGCGCATTAACGTGTTGTCATTAGGGTGATAGGGAGTCAGAAATTGATCGGTGCCAACATTCGTTTGGAACGTAACCTGATGGTGATTTTTGCCACCTTGCTTACCGCCTCGGCGGTCTGTTTAAGTGGTACGATTGGTTGGATTGGCCTCATTATTCCGCATTTGGCGCGTATGTTTATCGGCGACAATGCCTTCGCACCCTACCGCTTTCCGCGCTGATCGGCGCCATTTTCTTATTAGTTATCGACACCTTGGCCCGCAACTTTATGCTCCCAAGAAATTCCGCTTGGCATTCTCACGAGGCTTTATCGGCGCGCCGTTCTTTGCTTGGGTATTAGTAAAACAAAAAGTCGCGGAATAAGGAGTCGATATGTTAAAATCAACCAACTTTATTTTCAACATCAACGTCATATTCCGCTTTTAAACGGTGATGATTTAATCCTCAAAAAAGGTGAATTGATGACTCATTCTTGGTGCCAACGGACGCGGAAAATCAACGTTACTGAACTGCATTGCGGGGTTGCTTTACACCACAACGGGGCGAAATTTATTTAAATAATGCGGAAATCAAAACGCTTTCCGGTAAGCAAATCGCCCGCCAAGTAGCTTATGTATCGCAACATTCACTCGCAAACTTATCAATACAAGGTGTTGGATTTATGTGGTAGATGGGGCGTGCCGCGCATCTGAGGCTTAGTTTCGGCAAACCGGCGAGGAAGACTATCACCTTGCAGAACAAGCGTTAGCGCAACTGGGTATCAGCCATTTTGCCAACAAAATTTATATGCAAATGAGCGGCGGTGAAAAACAGTGTAGTGGAATTTAGCCAAAATTTCTGAGTGCAACAGCCACCAACTGATTTTGTTTGATGAGCCCACGTCTGCCCTGGATTTACGGCAATGTATTTAAAACCTTGAGCCTGATTAAAGAGTTATCCATCAGCAATTTTTCCATCATTATGACCACCCATAATCCCGATCACGCGATAACTTTTGCATGATGTGATCCCGAACAGCAAAGTGGCCATCTGAAATACCCAAGGAAAAATTGCGCTGTGGTTTAACCCAAGACATTCTCACAGAAGGCAATCTGCGAGAACTTTACCAAACAGATTTGCGCTTAATTGACGTATCTGAATTACGGCGTAAAATCTGTGCTATCACGCATATTTAAGAGGACATGTTATGACCCTGAAAAACATCTCTAAAACTTACCGCACTTTTTGCGCTACTTTGTTGGCATTTTTCTCGCAGGCAGAAATCGTCACCGACGTGGACGGCAACCAAGTGAACATTCCCGATCGCGTGGAAACGCGTCGCTGACAACTTTGGGCACGCCAATAACCAAGTGTGTTGTTATTAGGCGGTGCCGACAAATTGGTCGCAACGACCACTGCCATTGCGGCGAACCCTTGGTTCAGCGAGATTATCAAATATAGTGCCGGTGTTAACCAACGGTGAAACCATTCAAGTGGAAGAATTGTTATCGCAAAAATCCGGATGCTGTGTTGTTGTCTAAAAATCCCGTATAACTGAAGTGAACCAAGCCGGCTTAAAAAGGCGTACGTGTGAGCTTTCAAGATTTCGATGGGTTAAAAGAAAACCGTGCGTATTACTGCCGAGGTTTTAGGAGACCAAAGCATCAGCAATGGCGAAAAGCTACATCAAAGAATTGAAGACAACATTCAATTCGTCGAATCACGTATTAAGGACGTGAAGAAAAACAACGTCCGACCGTCTTGCACATCACTAACGGCGCTGATTTGCCATAAAGATTGACGGCGAAAATCCCATGATTGGCGAATGGATTAGAATGGCAGGCGGAAAAAGCGTGTTACCGGACGAAGCCAATATGGTCACTGTCACGATGGAATCCATTGTGCAAGCCAATCCTGATGTGATTATCATCGGCAGCAGCGGCAATAAATCTCAAGCCGCCATTGAGAAAATCAAAAGCGGATCCGAGTTGGCAGTCTATCAGTGCGGTCAGCATAATCGCATTTATGCCAACCCGACGGTACTATCCATGGGATCGTTACAGCGCAGAAGAAGCGTTGCAAATTTTTATGGGCGGCCGTGTTCCGCAGAACGCTTTGCTGATGTGGATATGATGGCCAAAACACAGGGTTTCTATCAAAATATTACAGCTATGACTTGAGCAAGAAAATGCCCAGCAAATATTAAAGGACTTCCTCCACTTAAGTAGTATTGTTTTTCTAAATTATCTCCTGTAAAATGCAGGTTGTTTTAATCCGCCTACTGTTGTGAGGCATTCTCATAAGGAAATGTGTATGAAAAATCAGCGCAAGAAATCAATTAAAGGCAAAAGTTGTTTCAATCGAAAGCGGTTCTGCTGAAACGCGATCTGTTCACCTTTAGACATCGGTGGTGGCAACGTTATTTCTTCTACCATCTCAATTGAAGCCGTTAAAAGAATTGGAGCTTAGCTGTGTAAAAAGAAGCTTATGCGAAATTATCAAGCAACTTCGTTATGGTTCGGCGTAAGAATAATTCATCGCTTATTAAAATACAACCGTACTTGAAAAAGTGCGGTTATTTTATGTGATATTTCCGTAAAAAGCGCGATGAAAACTCACCGCACTTTTTACATCATTAGAAACTGTATTTCAGATTCGCAAAGTAAGAACGACCACGTTCATTATAGGTGCGATGCTGTACCTGCATTACGATAAATACGTTTATCTAAATGTTATTCACACCTACACGTAGGCTGAAACTGTCATTAAATTTATACCCTACGTTAGCGCCCCCAAAATACCGTAGCTACCAAGTTGATATTGCTTCACCAGAGCTTTCACCGGTGGTATAAATTACGTGCATAAAGTTTTCCGCATTCTCAGTGGTTTTTGTTTGCCGTAACGGGTGTAAGAGGTATTCACATCCAATGATCATTAATTTTCCAATTAAAGATTGCTGTTCACCGTGTATTTTGGCACAAAGAGAAATCGGATTGCCGGTTTCCTTGTTTTATTTCTGAGCATATAGGTGAGATTGGTACTGACTAAAATCGCATCATCCAAGAATGGTAATGTGATATTACCTTCAACCCCTTCAATAATCGCGCTCTTGGTGTGTTGCCACAACGATAAACATTGGTTGCCGTGTAGTTACGATAAATCGCTCTTCCATCCGGCGTATTGCTTGCACGAATTTCACGATCATAGCCGCCATCGCCGGTGCATCAATGGTCGTTAAGAATTCACCGTTAGAGGCGATCTTATTGCGATAATCATTGTGGAAATACGCCAAGGAAAACAATTTACCTTCGTTTTTCATATTCAAAGCCGATTTCTTTGTTCCAGCTGGTTTCCGGGTTTGATATTTTCTCATTGCCTAAGAAATAACAAGCGCGTCCCCAGTCAAAACCTACTGTTTTGAAGAACAGTATATTGTCTGCCTTTTGCATCTGTCTTGCATGCACTGCCGGTTGAATTTAACGCATTTGGATTATTCCAATGGTTTGCTCTATCAATCGGACAACCATTACTCGCGTTAATGAGCAAATAATTCGGGGAAGATTGATAAAAAGATTCGGTGCTTTATGAGATCTTGCTACCCCACCTTTGATTTTCCAGTTTTCACTCACTTGGTGTAGAAGTTTGAATGACGGACTCGAGTTTAGATTTAGAACTGGTACTGGAATCAAAACGAACTCTGAGCGTTACAATGGTCTTATTGTTTGGCAACATAATGTTGTCTTCCAAGAATGCCGCCCATTCATTTTGTGCCACTTACCACTACGACTTTTATCTTTTAGCCAAGGCACGATGGCATAAACTTGCATGGTTTGCGTCATAGAAGCAACATCATCCAATTCAGAACGGACGCTTCCGCACCAACGAGTCACCATAGTGACATGTGACCCAAAAGTAAACGGAATATAAAGTTCATTGCTAAAACGGTAGTTTCTGGGTAAACCGACAGATTTATGAACCGTTGTAAGCCCTTCCGTACTGCCCAACAAGCCTTCCGGATAATGATAGTTACGGGTTTGGTTGAAAGTGAAATAAGTGCGGTTATCTAACGCCCCATTTACCTTCATGAGTTAAACCGTAACTTTGACGATAAAGCGTTGAGGTTTCCCGCATTTGTAACGCAAAGATCACGGCTGGTTTTCGCATGGCATGATTCACTAAAAACAGAGCTGTTTTGTGTACCCCGTTATAAATATTGCTCTTGACGACTGTATGCCGAATCAAAGGTAGGTACGATCCGGGGTGATGTTTCCAAACTAACTGCCCTGCCACATCTCCGGTTACGTACGCCTTCACGACCGGCATAACGGGTGTTATCTTGTGTTCCCGCATTGTTATTAACGAAGGCATCTTCACCCGAGTTGATATCCAGCGCATCCGCTCTGTGTTTTCGCAATGTTTGCCGTATAAACGGAAACCTAATACATCCTTAATTAACGGACCGCTGACGTTAAAGCTCAAGACGGTTGGTGTAACCTTCCTTGCCATCTTCCGTTGTTCGGTGAAAAGATTCACACTGCCGTGATATCTCACTGGTCGGAGATTTGGTTTTGATATTAACCACACCCGCCCATCGCGCAGGAACCGTAACGAGCTGCTGCTAGGCCCGCAAGACTTCAATAGATTCAATGGCATCCGCCGGCGCCCAGTTGGTATCGCCACGGGTATTACGGGTACCGTTTCTGCCGTAACGTTCGGGTGCACGGATTTCACCGGTTTACCGTCCACTAAAATCAGGGTATTTTCCGGCCCCATGGCGCGAATATCCACCTGACGTTTTGATTACCGCGAGCATCGCCCGGTGCGTTGGTGCTCAAGAGTTACACCCGGTTGTTTAGCAATAATTTCAGACGCGTCATTTTCAATGGGATTACGTCTCTAAATCTTTCGCTGTTACTACAGAAACACCCAGTGATTGCTTTTCACTTGTTCTTCTGCCGTGACTTGAATTTCGTCTAATTTTTGTGTTTTCTTCGGCTTGCGCAAAGTTGAAATCACAGCAAAACTAATCAGGCTGAGTCGAGGGAATTTTTCATTGATAAATCTTAGTTTGATAAAAAATCGCGCAATAATACGATCGTTATATAAATTAATAAATAAACATAAGTAAGTATAAAAGACCGCGCTCGATGATATTGGGGAAAATAAAAGTGCGGTGCTCCCAACGTTTTCCGCCGTCCTAATAACAAACTGGTCAAATACGATGTTCACGTTGTGTATTAATGCATCTCCCGTGGCATTTCTCAATAATGTATCTCATCATACCTAGCATAATAGTTTGAACAGGTGACCTTGGAAATCTAAATCTTCTTCAGCGGACACATTTTCACCTGTATTCAAATGTTCAATATATTTTTCTTTTACTATTTTATGAATGTCACTATATAAAATGAATTTTCGGTGTTTCGATTTGGCCGATGAGTGTAAATCAGTTGATGGTACTGCTCAAAAAGCGGTCGATTGCTATCGATAAATTCTTTGGTCGGTATATCGAAAAACGTTGTTTTAATCGCTCTTTCACTAAGGCCGTAGCTCTTCCACCAAGACTTTCGCCACTTCGCTTTCCCATTGGGAAAATGTTTATAAAAAGTAGAACGATTAATCCATGCTATATCCAAAATATCCCGTAGTGTCATGTCGTGAAAGCCTTTTTCTGCTAATAACGCTAAAAATGGAAAAACATGAAAAATATTACTCCGAAGCTTACTCTGATAGCGATGTTTATTGCATTAACAGGTTGTACACGACAAACGTTGATTTATCGTCAAAGGTAGCGATTCCGCCCAATTTGAACAAACTCAAAATGCAGCAACCTCTAAAAATGCCGCGGAAAATCTCCCGTTGGATGGCAAAACTGGCATGATCCGCAGCTGGCTCAGCTCATCGAACAGGGATTAAAAACAACCTCGATATTGAAATTGCTAAAGCCCGTTTTATTGGAAGCTCAAACAATGGTCAATATACGACGCAGATCCTCGGTCCGAGAAAGTGGGCGGGCAAGACGCGATTGATGCACACTCACGCAGAAAAATCCCCAACCCACCGTTCTTGCGATCGGGAAGGTAATATCCAATTGGCAGGAATATCTTGCAGGTTGGGAACTGGATTTTTCGGCAGCAGTAGCATGACCAGTGATGCTGCGCAAGCTGCTGCACATTGGTGGGTGTTCAACAGCAGGTTTATACCGCCCAAATGTTGGTTTCCGGGCAAATTGCTGAAAACTACGGCCAATATTGCGGCACTTCGACAGCAAAATGATTTATTAAAACAACAAGAAAAACATTTACTCAATTAAAACGTTAGCGCAAAGGGCGTTTTTAATGCAGGTCAAGCCAATGCCAATGATGTGTTGCAAATCGAAAGCCACCACGCAGTGCAGGCTCAATCATCCACATTAGAGGCACAAATCGCTGGAAATGAACGCTATTGCGGTGCTAATCGGCAAACCACCGCAAGGCTTCCATATCACTAAAAGTGCGGTCGATTTTCTCGGTGTTTTCACCGCCAGCCCCACAGGGTGTGTTACCCGGTGATATATTAGAACGTCGCCCCGATTTACTCGTTTATGAGCACAAGTGAAGCCTATGCGGCTAAATTGGCCTCGGCCAAAAGTCGATCTTTATCCGCGCTTTGATATTCAATTTTTAGGTCAAACGGGGCGCATTGACCTGAGTACGGATATTCCTCGATTGAAAGGGTTGGGGAAATTTATTGAACGTAAATCTCAATATTCCGATTTTTACTAATGTGACGTATTCAAGCCACATTGATGCGGCCGATGCCCGCGTCAAAAACAGCGCGCTTTGGCAATATGCATAAAAGCTTTTATTGCAACCTCGCTGATGGATATAGCAGCTATCAGGCACAAGCTGCGTTAAATCGTCAAACTCACCTACTACAAACCGCCTATCAACAAGCGCGAAAAACAAGCGCAGGTAATGCAGAAAATTATTTTAAATATGCAGAAAACTTAGATAACGCTGCTTTAACTGCACGATTAACCGTATTGATTATCAAAATCGGTTGGTGCAAAAGCCGTTTAGCGGAAGCAAAAGAATTTAATTAATTTATATAAGGCGTATTAGGTGGTGGTTGGCAGGAATAACAGTTTAAAGAATAACAATCGCACGTAAAACGTGCGGTTTTTAGGGCTCTATAGGTTTATATTTCAAGCCCCTCAAGGGGCTTGTGAAAACTGACAAACTCGTGTCTAATTACTTCTTTGCTACTTCTTAAAGTGCAACATGTTCTTTTGTTGATAAATTATCTTGAACCATATCTTCTTTTTCTTGATTCCTTTATATAGTCCTCCACAACTTTTGTATTTAAGCCCACTGTAGCGATCAAAACCCTTTAGCCCAGAAATGTTCTATTTCATACCTATATTTTAGATTTGCGTGTCTTTCAAAGATCATCAGCGCTGATTTACCTTTTTAGATAACCCATGAAACCTCGATACTGATATTTTAGGTGGATCTTTTAAGAGCAAGGATGTCTCAGCATTGCATGAGCTTTCTATTATCTCGACATTTTATAGTTACATAACTGTCTCAATATTTGCCCTATATCTGCTCTTAACTTTCACAAATTGCTTTTTCTTCTGTACTTCGGGGATAAATACAATGTGATACTCTACAGTTCCATTTTGTGTGTGATAGGACTCTTAATCGTCTGGTTTTACTTTTGACATGATAATCCTCCTATATGTTGAATTTCGCGTTGTCAGCCCTGTTCATTATATAGTGAGGATCTGTTCATCGCTTAGCTTATTTTGGCCTCCATACGCATAGCGTATGGTATAGCCAGCCAAAGTCTGGTCATAAATAGAGACCTAAATAAATGTAGGTCTTTTTGTGTACTAATAAGACAAATTATTGATTGCCATTTACTGCAATTTCTACACGACGGTCATCGGCTAAACAAGCAATAAGCGCTTTACGGCCTTTAACTGCATCATTGATTGCCGGTAACCGGATTTGCTTTTACTAACCTGTAGCAGAAATTGTATTTTGTGCAACACCTTTAGGAGACAAGGTAGTTAGCTGCAGTTTCAGCACGTTTTTGAGATACTTTTTGATTGTAAGTGTCAGAACCAATATGGTCTGTGTAACCTGATACGGCCACACTCAGGGTTATTTACTTTTGCGATTTCGCTATAAATACTGTCCAGTGCTGCTTTGTAGTAGTTGATTTTAAATTTGCTTTGTTAAATGCAAAATGTTACGTCAGATTTATAGAGTAAACACTTTCGTTGTTACTTCTGGAGCAACAACAGGTTGCCGCCTTGTCCGAAACGGTAAGATAGACTAAACTTACAGAACCAATGTCCGGAGAATAACGTACATCAGGTTCGTCATAGTTATTTGGACCATAATAGGCATCTGATCTTTTCTTTCTCTGCTTTACCAAAATTACCTACACGAGCCACCCATTGATATTCAAGACGTAATGCTAATTCAGGCAAAATAGCATATTCAAGACCACCGGCAAATACCGAGGAAACTTTTAAATCATGAAATTTATGTATTTCGCCATGGGTGGTATCTTTATAGTCAGCACGAATTAAAAGCCGCCCCTGCGCGCGCATAAAGATCTAAATTCTCTAATGCCGGATAACTTGCTTTAAGAGATAAACTAGAACCATGAGCTGTAATTCTTTTTCACCGCCGGCAAATTCTTTTTACTTTTCCACGACCATTCATAACCTGCTTCAACGGCAAAATTGTCAGCGTAATTTGATAACCACCAAAAACACCATACGCCTCAGAATTAATTTTTGGCTTTACCAATGTTGCACCATCACTTTCATCTCTATATTGATATTGATTCAAACCGACTGACGAACAGAAGCCCATCCTGCTTTTTGCACCCGGCATAAAAGGTATTTGCTTGTGGAGCAGCTTGTACCACTGCAGCCACAGTAGCAACTAAACTGGCAGCAGCTAATGCGATCGTGAGTTTTTCATCTTAAATAATCCTCTTATTATTTATTCGTTTTATTTTAATAATTGTCAGCTATTAACAAATAATGAACACAACATCCTCGGTGTTTAATGTCATAAATTTTTATCTGACTCTGTTTATTTAGCGATAAAGCATAATTATCTTTAAACATGATAACTTAACGCATGGAAATTATGCTACTATGTAAAAAGATCAGAAACTTATAATTCAGTGTTTTTATTTTAAATGCAAATATTATACCCTATTTTTGGATGGGATTTTTATTTCAGTATAACTTTTACTTTAAAATTAAACCAGCGAGGTTCTTTAAAAATGTTTTTATATTTATTTCAAAGTATAGCTACCTGAGTCCATAATATATTATGGAAAATAACACAAAATAAAAATATTGTAATATTTTTCTACATTTCATCAACTAACATTAGTTGCCCTTAAATATTAACATTGACTCCATACTACTATGGCAACCAAGCGTAGCTAACAGATGGAGATGCAAGTTAGCAAAATTGTTACAACGATTCTGTACTATGTACTATAAGTCAAATCAAGAAAATGATACAGGTGCAATCCGAGATTGAGAAAAGATGAAATTTTCCCATACTTCCAACACCTCGTCGTATACAAAAACTCAGGCTTCATATATAATGGACGGCTTTCTACCGAACCCACTAATACTGATGCGATAAACACTGTTATGCAAACCGAGAAAAACAAACTTACAATCTTAATAAATGTACAAAAACGCCTACGTCGCAATGATGGGTAATGCCATTGCCGATTTCAATATGATTGAGAATGGTGACAAAGTGATGGTGTGTCTTTCCGGCAGCAAAGATAGCTATACTTTTGTTGGGATATTTTGATTGAACTTGCAACACAAAATGCACTGATCAAGTTTGATATTGTGGCCGTGAACTTAGACCAAAAACAACTGGTTTTCCTGAACATGTTCTAACCCAATTACCTACAAAAGTATCGGTGTGGATTACAAAATTGCAGAAGAAAATACTTGCGGTATTGTGAAAGAGAAAATTCCTGAAGGCAAAACTACCTGCTCACTTTGCTCCCGTTTGCGCCGTGGCATTTTATATCGCACCGCAACAGAATTAGGCGCGACTAAAATCGCTTTGGGGCATCATCGTGATGATATGTTAGCTACCCTTTTCTTGAATATGTTCTACGGTGGCAAATTAAAATCATGCGCACGAAATTGATTTCTGACGATGGCAAACAAATCGTGATTCGCCGATTATGGCTTACTGCAAAGAAAAAGATATTGAAAAATATGCCGTGGCCAAAAGCTTTCCCGATTATTCCTTGTAATCTGTAGTGGTTCTCAACCCAATTCTACAACGTCAAGTTGTCAAAGAGATGTTAAATACTTGGGATCGCCAAATACCGGGCCGTTTGGAAACCATGTTTAGCGCAATGCAAAATATTACCCTTTTTCTCATTTATGTGACCCAAAACTCTTCGATTTTAAAGTATAAAACACGGGCAGTTAATCGAAGGCATGGAAGGCGACACAGCGTTTGATGAAGAAAAATCACACCTATGCGGTTTGATGATGAAGATCGGTGATTTTAGTGAGCAAAGAAATGATTACGTTTAAAGAAGTGAAAATACCACTATGCTACTATTTCTGACCGCACTTTTAGATTAAAAGACATCGTAAAGCTTTACACTACGATATTAGATATGAAATTGAATCCGTCTTGCCTCGCCAAGAGGCTTTTCGCCAATAGTCACTATTTGAGGAGAATACAATTCTCCTCCTTCGTTGAAGCATGGAGAAGTTTATCTTCTTTCACATAAATACCTACATGATAGCCATTAGGTCCACGCCTGGTCTTAAAGAAAACTAAATCGCCCGTTTGAATATCTGATTTATCAATACTATTGGCCATAATTGATGCGATCTGGTTTGGCGTGGCAATTTTATGCTAAAAGCGATCAAAAAGGTGAGTCTGTACAAACCTGAACAATCAACACCTTTTTCGACCGGAACCACCTAAAACATAAGGTGTGCCGGCCCATTCATATTGCTGTTCACTCCAACAAGGCAACAGCCATAATCGGATCATTAATATGACCTTTTATAATTAATGCGTGAGTTTTTAGTGCCGCTAGTGGAACATGCCACTAATGTTGCCACACTGCAACAAACCAACAAGATTTACATCTTCATCTATGGGAGTCTCTAAGTAAAAGCCATCAATAAAAAGACTATTGATAGATTTAGGTGATTAGGGACTCGGCTTTAACTTTTTCACCCGACTGCGTAATTTTTGTCCCGGTTTAAATACCACGACACGACGGGCGGAGACAGGGACACTTTCTCCGGTTTTAGGATTCCGTCCCGGACGGGAGGCCTTATCACGCAATTCAAAATTACCAAAACCGGATAACTTCCACATCATTCCTGTTTCCAAAGCCAACGGATTTCTTCAAAGAAACTTTCCACTAAGTCTTTGGCTTCACGTTTACTGAGATGGAATTTCTCAATAAGATTCTCAGCGAGTTCTACTTTAGTTAATGTCATAGTTTAATCTCTCAAGTAAGCATTAAAACGTTGTTTTAACTCAGATAATACCGCTGAAATTACTGTGTTAATTTCATCTTCTTCAAGGGTTTTTCATTGTCTTGAATCACGAGGGCTTATCGCTAAGCTCTGATGTCCCGTGGCAACGCCATTTCCTTGGTAAACATCAAATAGAATTGACTTGGGCTAACTTTATCCCCCACCCGCTACACGACAGGCTTCCAAAACATCATTTGCCGGCACATCATCCGCAACTACCACTGCTAAATCGCGACGGTTAGCCGGGAAACGGGAAATTTCTTTTGCTCGAGACACATCTCTACGTGAGAAATATGTCAACGGAAATTTCACAAACAAATGCCTTTTCCGGTAAGACCAATCTTTTTGCGCAATAGTTGGGTGAAGTTGTCCGATAAAAGCCAATTTCTTCACCATCCAACATAATTGCGGCAGATTGACCCGGATGTAACTCGCTGTATAGTGATTTTTGCTATAAATTTTTGCTCGATTTCCAGCAGAACTTAATGAAAGTAAGTTTTTCAATATAGCGCTTTTAAGTCGTAGAAAAATCTGCCGGTGCTGTCGCTCCATTGCTCGTTAGCTTTGGAGCCCGTCATTACTACTGCAAACACAGGTTCTTGACGTACACCAAATTCGGCTTTTTCATCCGGTACAAAAACGTAATCCAAATTCAAATAAACGGACACGATTTTGTTGACGATTTTTGGTTATAAATCACTGCGCCAAGTAAACCGGTTAACAAAGAAACCCGCATTGCGGACATTTCCCAGAAAATCGGATTTGGTAGACACCAACGGTTTAACTTTCAGGATGAAGTAAACTTTGAATTTTCGGATCAACAAAGCTATAAGTAATCGCTTCATAGAAAATCACAGCTAATTAACGCCGCTTTAATACGGGATAATTCAACATCTGCTTCTTTTTGTGTTCGCGCATGCGTAAATGTGCCAACGGTGCATTATTCGGAATGCTGTTATAACCATAAATACGGGCGACTTCTTCAATTAAATCTTCTTCGATTTCAATATCAAAACGCCAAGATGGCGCACAACCGTCCAACTGTCGTTAGCGTAAGAAAACCTGTAAACCAAGACGTTGTAAAATATCCGTCACTGTTTCGATTTCAATATGATGACCGAGTAACGCATCTAATTTGAGACGTTGTAATGTAACTGCTTGGCGTTTCGGTAAATGCCGTTCGCTCACCGCCTCACAAATCTCACCAGCCTCCCACCACAAATTTCAAGTAAAAGTGCGGTCGCTCTTTCCATTGCTTTGCGTGGCAGCTCAAAATCGACACCACGTTCAAAGCGGTGAGACGAATCTGTATGCAAACCATACTGACGTGCGCGTCCGGTAATCGCTAATGGCGCAAAAAATGCCGCTTCTAAAAATCACATCTTTGTGTTTTCTACATTTACACTACTGATTTCTACCACCAAAATACCGCCATCGCCAATGCGCACTTTTGTCTGCGATAACCAATGTATTTGGTTGTAATTTCGCCGTTGTGCCATCCAATAGCACAAGTTCTTTCGTTTTCTTTTGCCATTCTGACTTGTACCGGCTGAGCGACTTTTGCCATATCAAAGGCATGCATCGGTTGGCCAAGTTCAAGCAAAATGTAGTTAGTCACGTCCACGATCGGATCAATAGAACGGATACCGCAACGACGTAATTTTTCCTGCAGATCCACGCGGTGATTGCGCTTTTGACATTCACATTTTTCACCACGCGCAATAAATAACGAGGACGAGGCTTCGGCAGCTTGAACATCAATTTTGTACTTTATCGCTATGAGTCGGTTTAACCACCTCAAAAGTGCGGTGGATTTTCGTGGAGTTTATTCACCACGGCTAATTCACGTTTCACGCCGGCAATGCTTAAGCAATCCGCGCGGTTTGGCGTTAAGCTAATCTCAATGGCGTTATCATCTAATTTTAAATAATCACGTAAATTGCGCCGATAGGTGCATCTTGGTGGCAACTCGATAATACCATTCGCATCAGATTCAATGCCGAGTTCGCTGAATGAGCAAAGCATCGCCTTCGGAAGGTTGTCCGCGTAACTTTGGTTTTCTTGATTTTGAAATCGCCCGGCAACCTCGGCGCCTTCTGCATGCACAAGCCACTTTCAATCCTTGACGACAATTCAGTGCACCGCACACGATATCTAACAAACGCTCGCCGCCGACATTCACTTTGGTCGCGTAATTTATCCGCATCAGGATGCTGTTGCGCATTCACGACTTCGCCTACCACAACACTGGTGAAATCACCGGCAATCTTTTTCTACACCGTCAACTTCCAAGCCTAACATGGTAATCTGATCTCAAAAGTTGACCGTAGAAATCGCTGGATTAACCCATTCGCGTACCCATTGTTCACTAAATTTCATGCTCATCTCTCACTCAAAATTATTTAAACTGTTTCAAAAAGCGCAAATCATTCTCGAAGAATGAACGTAAATCTGTGACGTTGTAGCGTAACATAGTTAAACGCTCTACCCCCATGCCCACTGCAAAGCCGGAGTATTCGTTCGGGTCAATGCCGACAGTACGTAAACGTTAGGATGCACCATACCGCAACCTAAACTTCTAACCATTTCCCATTTTACCCATTACATCCACTTCTGGCAGAAGGCTCGGTGAACAGGAGTAAGACGGACGAAACGCACTTGCAAGTCTTCTTCGAAGCGCGTAAGAAAATCGTGCAACAGACCTTTTAATTCGGTGAAATTGCATGTTTATCCACATACAACAATTCGATTTGGTGGAACATTGGTGTGTGGGTTTGGTCGTAATCGTTACGAGATACGCGTCCCGGCGCCATAATGCGAATTGGCGGTTGCTGTTTTTGCATGGTACGAATCTGTACCCTGAAGTTTGCGTTCTAACAATAATTCAGGATTAAACCAGAACGTATCGTGATCGGCACGCGCAGGATGATGTTTAGGAATATTTAAGGCATCAAAATTGTAATAATCGCTTTCGATTTCAGGACCGACTCAACAGAAAAACCCAATTCGGAAGAATTTGGTCACGCGCTCAATGGTAATGGAAACCGGATGTAAACAACCCATTTCCACTTTTTACGACCAGGTAAACTCACATCAATACGTTCTGCTTTTCCAATTGCGCATTAAGTAACGCCTTTGCTCCACTCTGCTGCATTTAAAATCTAATGCCGCTTGTTTGGCTTCGTTAATTTTCGCGCCCATGGCCGGACGTTCTTCCGCCGCTACGTTGCGCAATTCTTGCATTAATTGGGGTAAAGTGACCTTTTTACCAAAATATTCCACGCGAATTTCATCAAGTGCCGCAAGGCTTTTTATCTTCAATTTTGTCTATAGCATTTCTTGCTTTATCCACAAGATCTTTAAGATGCTGCATAAATATCCTCTGTGATGATGTCTTTAGTCTAAAAATGGTTCCAATAATAACAATACTAACTGCCAGGAAAATCACGCGATTTATCCATATCGATGCAAATTATTCACAAAATCTAAAATATCTCGTGAGATATTCAAAAACAACCGCACTAAAATCGGTATAGGTGTTTATGCTGAAACTTTTTAGCTACTTTCTTTCATGCAGAGGCGTAAAAGCCCTCTATGAGTTGAATAGTAAAAATCTTAGCGATTTTGTAACGCTTCAATGCGTTTTTCTAACGGTGGGTGACTTAAAATAACTCTTTTTAACCCGCCACCGCGTTTACCGTTAATGGCAAATGCCGCCAATGTGAGAACCTTCCAATTCTTGTGGTTCATGCGACTTTGCGAGGCGTTTTAACGCATCAATCATTTTTGTTTTGCCAACCAAATCCGCTGATCCGCGTCTGCTCCTGAATTCGTGTGACGGGAGAACCACACTGGCGATCATGCTGGCCAAGAAACCGAATACTACTTCAAGCACCACAGATACTAAGAAACAAATACCGGAATTGCTTGAACTTTCATTGCCTTGATTGCGGGAATTCGCAACTACGTTGCTAATTCAGCGGGGACAAGAAAATCACGAAGGTGTTTTAGTACGCCTATGTAACAATGCTATGGTCACCATGTCGCCATTTTAATGTGACGTCAACTTCTAGCGCCAATACCGCTTCAGCTTCGGCACGGGTCATTTTATTTAACAGCCCGGTACTCACTGCCACCAAGGAATTTTTGACTCGCGCCTGTAGCAAAGCGCATGTACATCGGCAGAATGATACAATCGCCACTTCAGGGCGTGGCAAACCGGCTCGATCCGCTTTATGAATACACGGTTTCAACCAACCAACGTTCCATTTCATTTGCGCGGTTGTTGAATTACTTCTGCCGCCCACCGCACGAATCGCCATGCTTTTGGACATTAATAAAGAAAATAATGGATCCCGCAAAACCGAATAATGCAGCAAAAATCATTAAGCCGGAGCATCACGGGCATGATACCGGTTAACGATAAGATGATATTAAAGCTACAACAATACCGCCATGTTGGTGGCTAAGAAAAGTAAAATGCGCATCATAGATAAAAACTCCCCATAAAATACATGAAAACACGCTCTGGCTATAATGGCGATACGGAAAATCAAGTATGCCGATGAACTTTATATGACAATGTTTGTTGAGACACTGGAGAAAAAGTGCGGTGAATTTTGACAATGTTTTTGAAAAGAAAATGGAGTTGGTCGATAAGCCGGGTTCTGCTCGTGGACAATCATTCATCTAGGCGCATATTACACATACGCTCAAGCAACCTACCCGAATCCTGAACGGGCCATTCACTTTGATTCCTATTTGGTCTTGCTACGAGTGGAGTTTACCCTGCTACCAACCGTTACCAGCGGCACGGTGCGCTCTTTACCGCACCCTTTCACTTTACCTGATCCTTTGCGGGCCATCGGCGGTTTCTGCTTCTGTTGCACTTTGTCGTAGGCTCTCGCCTCCCGGACGTTATCCGGCACTCGCCCGTGTAGCCCGGACTTTCCTCCGTCTACTTGTCCCTCAGGTTACGCTTGCGCAAATTTGAGGGCTTCAACAGACCGGCGATTGCCTGACCAACTCGGCACGCAGTATAGCCTCAAATTTAGGCTGAAAAATATAGGCTAAAAATCGCCTTTAGCCATGTGACAGTAAAAGTGCGGTCGATTTTAAAGCACGTTTTTCGCATATTTTTGTAGAAAAACAACCGCACTTTGGCGTATAAACGCACTGAATTACGCCCTGCTACGGCGTACTAACCTACTAGCGGAACTTTCATTTTGAATATTTTATGTTTATGCGACATTTGATACAACGAGCAATGCCACCTTAACGGTGAAAACCTGCTATCCGCAACAAACAACCGATGTCACCCTACCAACAGGGTAGCAATGTCATCTTTCACAGAACCTTTGATGCCTTTTGAATCATGTACATAAAATTTTGATGGCAACTTGCTGATTCAATTTTGTCACCTAAAGGCAGTGAAGATGGCGGAAAGCTGGTGTTTATTAATATGTTAAAGCGGGCAAACCCGCTTTCCGTTAATCCGGAATTTGGCCGACAAAACTTTCAAATGGCTAATAATCAACTCTTTGTGGTTTTCCCTTGCGGTGAATTTGCCATTAACGAAGAAGGTAAACTGGCGGACAGAAGTGCTTTTTGCGCGCTTGGGTTAAGACCGGCAGCATCGATATTATCCCGCCGCTTCGAGAGTTATTTGAAAACATCGATCAATCGTAGTGATGCCCGCTTTTGGTATCACTGCGAGCTGGATAGTTATGATTTATAGCCATCAGCGTCATCTGCATGCACTCACCAAAAATCAGTGAAGCGCTTAAATTAAAGGGCGAAATTTGTGAATACCAAGATTATTACCGTGCTTTTTCGTTCTTACACCTTAGCGATCAAAATCAACCCGCATTTAGATATTCATCTGGACGGGGTCGCCAGCTATCTGCATCCGATTTAATAGATTCTGTGAATATGGCGCTTGGGGTTATATGCTAACGCTATGATTCGTAGTGAATAAAGATGTGAAGAATCAGCTTACAAGAAATATAGTGTTAAATAGAAAGTTAGGCTAGAAATGAGCGCCATTTAAAAATACATGAAAAGTGACGCACCTTTTTCCCTTTCCGACAAAAAGGAATCCCAATGGATTATTTACAAAATCGCTCGTGAAACCTGAGCGTTGAAGAAAAAGCCCTCGGCGAATTAAACCAGAAATTAGATCGCACTTTGCCGATGTCGTGAGAATTAATCGCGCTTGCCTGTGAAGGCCGTTTTAGCACGGTGGCATCCGGTAAATCGCTTGGTGGGGATGGTCGCCACCTTTGCTTCCACCGGCACGCGAGGTTTTTCCTACATCCCACGTGGAAGCCTTTCACAGCGATTATGGGCACGCTGAAACCCAATGATACGTGGCTGCAGTGCTCATTTCCTACAGCGGAGAAACCGATGATGTCAACAAACTCATTCGAAGCCTACAGCAAACTTTCGGCAACAAAATCATTGACTCACTTTCCACAGTAAAAATCGCACTTTAGCGCGCCAGTACGTGATTATGTGAAGGACATTAGCGTGGAACGGAAGTCTGCGAACAATCTTGCACCGACCACTTCTGGTTGTGACCATGGCGGCATTAGGCGATGACAGTTTGGCCGGTCGTACGCGCCCGTGATTTCGCAACCGGAAGATTTTGCGAAAATTCCATCCGGGCGGAAGCTTGGGAGGCCGCCGTTTGTTATGCCGTGCGAAGATCAAATGCAAAACTGTTTACCGGTTGCTGCCATAACGACCTCCTTCACCGATTGCCGCTGGGCGTTCACGAGGAACGAAGTTGACGTGTGGGCGTGGCGTTAGTCATGGAGCAGCAGCAATTACGCGGCATCATCACCATTGGCGACGTTCGTCAGTATTACGTGCTAACGGCAGCTAACACGCTTAGCAAAAACCGCAGGCACAGGAATTAATGACCTCCTCAACTCAAAAACCATGCCCATCAGGATACCTATTTATCTGACGCGAAAATTACGGCGAAAGCACATAAAATTTCTACTCTTTAGTTGTAGTGGATGATGCACAGCCGTGTGGTCGGTTTAGTGGGAGTTCTCAAAGCTAGCGGCAACAGAAATTACAAGAAAGAAATTAAAACAGGTGAGCCTCGTTATCACCGAGCTGTGGACTGGTCGTATTAACGTTTACCGTGTACTGCACTGATGCTAACGGTGAAGCGCCCAAAAGTTTTCATGTGCGCGAGGGTTTGAGCATTCGGATGTTGATGTGTGCCGGCATTCAGGGTCGCCTGTGTTATCCGGGCGTGACTCGTACGTTTTGCGCAAACGGATTGCCATTTGGGCGTAAACCCGCCTCTTTTAGAGCAAGCTGGAAAAGCAAAGCCTGTGCGCTGAATTATGCCACCAAGCCGGTGTTGCGCCGGAGCAAACGGCTTATAATTGGCGATGGATGGAAGCGAAGACCTCCGCTTTCGCGGTTTGTGGACTTTCCTTCGCGGCTGCCGATGCGCCGGAATATGCTCAAAACTGCGCTGATTGCACCCGAGGCCAGAGCGGTGGCAAAGGCGCCTTCCGTGAAATGTCCAGATATGATTCAGCCTGCCCAAGACAAGGCGGAAATTTACAATTCAGCGCAAGGATTTGCGCGGCAGATGGCTGCACAAAACGCCGTGAAAGAAACGACCGCACTGATTCATATCGTGGGCGGATGTAAATCCGCCCTGTTTCGCTATTCATCCATTTCACGTTCTCAAACAAAATTTTATATTTTCTTGACTCAACTCTTGCACTAGTTTAATAGTGCAACTTGATTTTTATGTTTTAAGGAAATGAGAATGTCATCTCCGCTTTTATTCAAACATTCACACAAAAACGTTGCTTATCACAGTGACCCTACCGCCATTTTCGCCACCTTATGTGAAAACAAACCGAATACGCTACTGTTAGAATCTGCCCACGAAATTTCCAGCAAAAACAGTCTGAAAAGTTTTATTACTCGTTAACGCACGCCAGCGAAAATTTTCCTGTTTCGGGGGCAAAGTGTTACTTTTCATGCGTTGACTGACAACGGCGCCGCAGTGTTACCGTTAATTGCGCAAAAACTTTCCGGGCACAGGTAAACTAAACATCCCAAACAAAGCACGCGAACTGCAAGTGGAATTTCAAAACCCTGCCGGCAATAATGCGGACGAAGACAGCAAATTATTGGCACCAGGCATTTTCGATGGGTTGCGTTGTTTCACCGACTGCTTTATCAGGTAAAGCTCGTTGCCGTGTTTTTAGGTGGTTAGTTGCCTATGACTTGGTGGCTAAAATTTTATTCGATGGAAAACATCCGCTGCAAGATGATGGCATTACCTGTCCGGATTATTGCTTTTTATTTAGCGGAAGCAATTTACCGGTGATCGACCATCAATTGCAACAAGCGGAATTACAAACCTTTTGTTTTGGCACAATACGTTGGCGACACTGCAGCAGAACGACACAAGACGTGCTGCAAAAACTCTTGGAAATTCGACCGCACTTTGAGCCTCAAACCAGCTTCTACCGAGGTTGCCATTAATTTAGATGATGATAAATTCATTATTGAACACCGAAGCAACATATGTTATTGCAGCGACGTCATTCCAAATTGTGCCGTCCGTCGTTTCTCCCTTGAATGCCCGAATACGCTGGCGACTTATCGTCAGTTAAAACAAAACAACCAGCCCGTACTTATCTCTTTATTCAAGACGAGGGATCACTCTGTTCGGCGTCTTCACCGGAAAGTGCGCGAAATATTCGCAAACTACCCGTCAGTTGGGAGATCTATCCGGTGCCGGGTTCCCTGCCCGCGCGGCTGATGCTGACGGCAATATCGATCCCGAATTAGATTCCCGCTTTGGAACCAGAATTGCGTTTGGATCATAAAGAACAGGCGGAACATTTTGATGTTGGTGGATTTGGCGGCAACGACATCGCCCGTGTAGTGAAAGTAAAACCCGCCAGTAGTGAAAGATTTAATGCAGGTGGATCGCTATTCGCATATTACTGCACCTGTTTCTCGCGTGGTAGGTAAACTTCGCCTGAACTGGATGCATTACACGCCTACCAGGCTTGTATGAACATGGTACGCTAACCGGTGCACCGGAAAATTAAAGCCATGCAGTTAATTTATCAATTTGAACAACAAAAACGCCACAGTTACGGGCGGTGCCGTAGGCTATTTGCAATCTGATGGCAATTTTTGACACCTGTATCGTGATTCGCTCTGCCTTCGTGCAAAGACGGCATTGCCCATGTGCAAGCCGGCTGTGGCACGGTGTTGGATTCCGACCTGCAAATGGAAGCCGACGAAACCCGTCACAAAGCCCGCGCGGTCATCAAGGCCATCGTGCAAACCAATAAGAAAGCGAATCAATAGGGTAATAGGGTGACATCGCAACCATTTTATTTTTAGATAACTGATTCCTTTACTTACAATTTGAGTGGATCAATTTCGCGGGTTGGGACATCAGGTTCAAGATTTACCGCAACGATTGCGATTTAGCGATTTTTGGAAAAACCGCCTTGGCGCAACCGGATACGATTCTTGCCCTCTCCCCGGGCCGGGCACCCGGATGAAGCGGGGAATATGATTCCGTTGATTAAGCGCTAATCGACAGTACCGATGTTGGGCATTTGTTTGGGGCATCAAGCATTAATCAGAAGCCTTCGGTGGTAAAAGTCGTTCATGCGGGTGAAATTTTGCACGGCAAAAGTGTCCAGAATTGAACACGACAATGAAGCCATGTTCAAAGGTTTGACCAACCCGATGCCGGTAGCGCGCTATCATTCCCTCATGGGCATTAATTTGCCCGATGAATTGATTCCGAACGCCTCTTATAGTGGCATTAATATGGCAATTCGTCACCGCACTTTGCCCGATTTGTGGCTTCCAATTCCATCCTGAATCTATTTTAACGGTGCAAGGAGCACAGTTATTGGCGCAATCGGTGGAATGGTTTGTTGAAACGGAATTAATATACCACTTCCCTCTTTAGCAAAGAGGGTTAGGGGAAGATTTGGCGGTCGTCATAAAACTGAGTAAGTAATAATCAAAATATGGTTAATTTTCATTTGATTTTATTCAATAACAATATTTTCAATCTCCCGGTTCCTCTTTTCTAAAGAGGGAGATTTTAAATAAAGGACAAAACATGATCACAGTATATGGCTTAAAACGTACCCTTTCCTCGCAAATCCGCTGTAGCAGAGGTGATTTATAACTGCCTGGAGCTCGGTTTTAGATGTTGCCAAAGGCAAGCACTGCGCTTCGTTTTATTTGTTTGGAAGACGACGATTTTCTACTATCCGCATACGACGAAACCGCAGCGACAATTTTACATGGTGATTGAAATCAATTTAATGCAAGGTCGTTTGGAACAAACCAAAAACGTTTGATTAAAAATGTTGTTCAGTGAATTTGAATACAAATTAGGCATTAGTCCCGTTTGACGTGAAATCACCATCAAAGAGCAACCGGCGCGCATTGTTGGGGCTTCCGTGGCATGACCGGCGATGAAGCGCGCGATTTGGATTACGATATTCATAAATAAGGACAAAGGATGATGGAAAACCAAGCTCTATTAGAAAAACTTTATGGTGCACAAACCTTAACCGCCGCGGAAAGCGAAGCCTTATTTAACGCCATCATGTTGGGTGAATTAAGCAATGAACAAATCGCCGCCATGTTAGTGGCTCTAAAAGTGCGTGGCGAAACCATCGATGAAGTCAACGGTGCCGTATTAGCCGCCGTTAAAAATGCCAAACCGTTTCAACACCCGATTATCCCCTTTGCCGATCATCGTCGGCACAGGGCGGTGACGGCGCCAATACCATCAATATTTCTACGACGTCCGCTATCGTCGCGGCCGCTTGTGGTGCCAAAGTAGCAAAACACGGCAACCGCCAGCGTTTCCAGTAAAACCGGTTCAAGCGATTTATTATACCGCCTAGGTGTCAATATTGCGATGTCGACAGAACAAGCCCGTAAAGCATTGGACGACATTGGCATCAGCTTCTTGTTTGCACTAGCAATATCACCCGCTTCTCAAAATATGTCAGTGCCTGTGCGCCAAGCGCTTTTAAAAACCCGTACGCTCTTCAACATTCTTGGCCCCTTATTAACCCTGCACGTCCGAAACGTCAATTGCTCGGCGTTTATTCTCCCGGAGCTTATTGATATTTACGCCAAAACCGTTGCTCAATTAGGGTCACGAACACGATTATCGTGCACGGCAGTGGCTTAGACGAAGTGGCCATTCATGGCGCTACAGAAGTAGCGGAAGTGCGTAACGGCGAGATTGAACGTTATACCCTAACACCGCAAGATTTTTGCTTTCCAAAGTCAAACCGTTGGAAAGTTTGCGCGGTGGCGAACCGACAGAAAAATGCGCAAATGATTACCGCACTTTTACAAGGCAAAGGCAAAACGGAACACAACCAAAGCCGTTGCCACGAACACTGCCCTCTTACTAAAACTGTTCGGACAAGAAGATGTTAAAACAAAATGCACAACAGGTAGTGGATGTGATTGCACAAGGCAAACCGTTTGAAACTTTACGAAATTAACAACATTAATTTAAAAGACCCGTTTTCAAAAATAAGACATAAACATGATCACTACAGACTTTTCCAAACCCCTTGAAACCGCTACGGTGTTACAAAAATCGTGCTCGATAAAATGAATGGGTACAAAAGCCGAATTTCCGTTAAAGTGGTTGACATTCAAAAATCCGACCGCTCTTTTTATGATGCGTTAGCAAAAGGCACGCACCAAAAACCGGCGTACATTTTAGAGATGTAAAAAGCCTCACCGTCAAAAGGGTTGATTCGTGTGAATTTAAACCGACAGAAATTGCGCAGGTCTATAAACACTATGCTAACGCGATTTCTGTGCTGACGGATGAAAAATACTTTCAGGGGCGATTTTGCCTATATCAAACAAGTTCGCGACGTTGTCCGCACAACCGAGTGTTGTGCAAAGACTTTATGATCAGCGAATATCAGGGTTTATCTTGGCGCGGTTTTTACCAAGCCGATGCTATTTTACTCATGCTTTCGGTGGTGAACGACGAGACTTATCGCATCTTGGCGGATTTGGCGCATTCTCTCGGCATGGGCGTGTTGACCGAAACCAGCAACGAAGAAGAATTTGAACGCGCCTTGGCGTTAGGGGCGAAAAATTATCGGCGTGAATAATCGTAATTTGCACGATTTAAGCGTGGATTTTAAACCGCGTGGTGGCATTAACCAGCCGATATGCCGACCGCATTCCTGCGCGATGTACGAATCATCAGCTGAATCAGGCATTTACCATCATCAACAAGTACGCGAATTGCAACACGTTGCCCACGGTTTTCTTAATCGGTAGCAGTTTAATGGGCAGTCCGACTTTAAACAACGCCGTGCGTAAAGTCATTTTTCGGCGAAAAACAAAGTGTGCGGTTTAACCCGTGCGCAAGACGTAAAAACCGTTTACGAAAGCGGCGCATTGTACGGCGGGCTGATTTTTGTCGAAAACTCCAAACGTTAGTGTCAGTTTACGCCAAGCCCAAGAATTGGTAACCGCCGCACCCACTTCGTTTTGTGGGCGTGTTTCAAAAATCAAGACATTGATTTTTATCGTGAAAAATCGCGCAGCAATTACAGCTCTATGCCGTTCAGTTGCGGCGATGAAACAGCCGGAATTTATCACCGCACTTCGCGCCGAATTGCCTGAAAAAGCATTCGCATTTGGAAAGCCATTTCCGTGGATGTAACCCATAAAAAGTGCGGTGGTTTTTGACGACGTTTCTGAGATTGATCGTTTTGTTTTTCGATAGCAAGTCAGGCGCACAAAAAGGCGGTACAGGTGAGACTTTCGATTGGTCGCTGATTCCTGCGCAACTAAAACATAAAAATCCTGTTTTAGCCGAGGCATCAATCCCAAACAATATTGACGCGGCATTAGCACAACATTGTATCGGTGTTGATCTGAATTCCGGCGTGAAACTGCCCCGGGTATGAAAGATGCCGAAAAAGTGCGGTCGGTTTTTAAGGCAATTTTGTAAAAATCGGAAAACTTTAATAAGTATGAGCCACTTTTTCAATTTATATCACCAATGATGGCGCGCGTCTCCCGACGCGTGACCTTTTTCTCTAATTCCAAAAAGCATTTTTCTATGCTAACAAGTGCGTCCAGAAACACGCTATCAAATACAAAAACATTTCTCTCCTCTGCGTTAATTTCCCCTCAGCTCTAAATGAAATGAAATACCTATTTATAGTTACAAATTATTAACAAATGAGAATAAATCTCAATTAAAGCAATAAAACAATAAGTTAAATCGTATTTTCTTACGAAAAAGTAAGGTTATCTTTGATGAGATCAAAATAAATTCCCATCATCAAGGCATATCATATTCATAATAACCATACAGACAACGTGCCAATTGATGATGATATGCAAAGAAGCGATGGATTATTTTCTGCCCTTAGCCAATGTTTCCCGCCAGGGATTTCATGAATTATGTACCGCACTTGCGGCAACAATGGGGCTATAGCAGCAGGTGGAAATGACAGAAGCATAACTGCGCCCGCTCGTCGCCGGTGTTATGGATTGGTGCACAAGAATGCACCGGATGTACGGAATTCTGCTACGAGCCACTCACCTTTGACGGTGGAAAATTTAGTCTTAGAAACGATTTCCTTGGAATACCACGAAACCCTTTCTGCGGCTTTGGCGGAAAGCTGAAGATATCACACACAAAGCCATGAAGAAATATTACGGGCAAATATGTTTTAGTCGTAGATGGCCTCCATTCCGGTGAAAAGACGGCGTTTACTGCACGGTGGCGGGCAAACCAATTATGGAACACATTCAAGAAGCCGCCAGACGCGCCGCCGCCATTATTGCCGTGGTTCTGCGCCGCGTGGGCGGCGTACCTTCCAGCGGTGGCAACCCAACCGGTGCAAGCAGCTTATCGACGTATTACCAAAAGGCGCCGGTTATTAATATCCGGGCTGTCCACCAAATCCACCTGTTCCTTGCGACCGTCGCCACATTCTGACTTATAAGAAACTGCCGGCACTGGACAAACCAACCGTCCGTTATTCGCTTACGATCAGCAATTCACGAAAACTGCTATCGCCGACCGCACTTTTGATGCCGGACGTTTTTGCAAAGAATACGGCGATTACGGTCATCATACGGCTGGTGTTTATATCATCTCGGTTTGTGAGCGCCGGAAACTTACGGCAACTGCTCTGTAAATTTTGTGATGTCGGTGGCAACACGTGCCGGTAGGTATCAGTCACCCTGCTATGGTTGTAAGAAAAAGGCGTAAGAGCTTTTTACCAAGGCATTTTCAATTATCGCGTGGAAAATCCAACCTCGGGTGGAAAAACCCTGATGTTAATAATGCGGAAGGTTCAAGTGCCAGCATGACGGCAATCGGTTTTGATAGGCAATGCGCGGCAATTTGGCACAGCGTCAGCGTTGTCTCTGCGGGAACTTAGTATTCAGCACAAAGCCCGCGCAGCCGTTAAAACTGCGAGAAAAGCAGAGAAAACAACAAACAGGTAAATCAAATGGATGACGCAATTTTTAAAAAGCAGGTTTGCTTGGTGAGCGTTGCGGTAGGTTTACCTGTCAGTAAAACGCAGGCAAACGAAAAAATTTACCGCCAATTCCGACCGCACTTGGCTGCTGTACGACTCAACCCTTTTGCGTGGGTTGTCAAGCTTGTGTGGCGGAATGTCAGCAAAGTCAATAGAAAACGAGTGAATCCTAAAGGCGAACAAACCTGGTCAAAACAACGACAAACTTACGCCGTTCACCCGCAATATCATTCAAGTTTGGTCGGATGGTGACGGCAAAAATAAAGACCAAACAGACAACGGCTATGCTTACATTAAAACAATGTATGCGACTGCGTTGACCGAACTGTGTTGCCGTTTGCCCTGTTCAAGCCTAACGAAAAGATCCGAAGACAGGCATTGCTGAAAATACGACCCCGACATTTACGGGGCTGTCGTTATTGCATGGTAGGCTGCCCTTTTGACGTACCAAAACATGATTACGACAACCGTTCGGCGAAATCAGCAAATGTGAACTGTGCAATCAAAGGGCTTGGAACGCATTGACAAAGGCGAACTGCCGGGCTGTTGTCATGTTTGCCCGACCGGTGCCATTATTTTTGGTACTCGTGAAGAGTTATTAGCGGAAAGCTAAACGTCGTTTATATTTAATTCGCGGCACGGAATATGACTATCCGCGCCAACACGTCAACAGCACCGACAAATATCGTGCCACCGTGCCGGCGTATCAATATCACATTTTTACGGTGAAACGGAAGGCGGTGGTACACGGGCAGTGTGTAAGCGGCGTACCTTTCGAAAAAATCTCGGCTTACCGCCACTAGATGAAGGTGCCAGGGAACCCGAGCAGCACATTTACAACATTTTCTCTATCGCGGTTTTGGCATTTGCCATTAGTGGCGCTTGCAGGTTTAACCTTATGACTTACAAAATATGCATGGTGATAAGATTGCCGAGCGTATTGCAGCCCAAAAAGAAGCAATGCGTCAGGCACGTAAAGAAATCGAAGAAGCGGAGGATGATGATCATGAGTAATCCACGTCCGGTGGGCGGTCGTCTAATTTCCGCCGCTATTCTCTTTTGCACCCGCCGTAATTTCTTTGTATTTTATTGATTTATGTAAAACAGCAGGTGAACGGGATTGGTTCCGTGGACTGCCCATAACGGCGGTTATCCGTTATGGATTTGCCTTTGACTTGCTCGTCGGCAACAGGATTTGCCGTCGTGGTTGCAGCTCCTGGCTTGGGCAGTACATATTTTCACTAACCGGAAAACATCACTGCTCTCGTGCGTCCCTGCCCTGCTTTGCCGGTTTGCTCGGCCTATTCCCCATGTTTGGTTTATCTATCACACCATTGATATATGCGTTAGTGGCACTAAGCCGTATGTTTCACGTTCCGGGACAGTTCAACACCAATTCCGATGCTGTTTGAAACGGCATTTGTGCGACCGTGTATATCATTGTAGTGACCTTGGAGCTTTGCCCAGTCCCATGGCTCTGTTTCCTCGGCAGATGGTTTAATAAACTCAATAAAATCACAGTTTTCTATTGTGCCTTTCAGGTGTATTTGTTACCGATGATGCACCAATCTTCCAAGTGGGTCTTTAATGGTGTGGCAGGCCATAAAGTGCATCCGGTATGGCAAAAGTTATGAAGTCTACCGATTCTCTCCTTGCTCACTGCTTTCATTATGCAGCTTCTCTATCGTCATTTTTGAAGGTTCCTTAGTGAAAGCCGGTCTTGCAGGAAAAACACCCGATGAACGTCATTTATTCCACTCACTGGCACGAGTTACCGCAGGCTTAATCTTCTGTTTTTGTGGTACGTTTCTGGTGAATTGATTTATCACGACAACCACAACTGGTGTTTGGTTTTGACAAACTAACCAAATTTGAAGCGTGGATGTTCTGATGGAAGTTTGGCTAATGGTTTTACCATTAGTTAACCCTCTTCCTCGGTGAGATCCGACTCCCCGTTGGTTGTTTATTTCGGCACTTAGCATGTTACCGGCGCCCGCATTATGGCGGATGAACTACTCGCTTATCATGTATAACCCGGCAACGGCCTCAATATTTCCCATCAGCGGAAGAATTGTTGATCTCAATCGGTTTTCGTTTCCATTGAGGTGTGTGTGCTCATATTTTAATCATTCGTCTGTTCCCGGTCTTCGTTTGGTCTTTAAAGAAAAAGCACACGGAAGAATCAGAAAAATCATTGCGAGCGGCATTCAGTACTTAGCGGAGCAGAATAATGTCAGACGTATCTCAATTGACCCACCACCCGTATTGAGGGTCATTTTACGTATTGATTGGAACAGAAAACGGTGTTGTTACCAATGCTTGGTCTTCCGGTACCATGTGGCGTGGTATGGAAAATATTGTAAAAGGTGCCGATCCGCGTGATGCATGGATGATTATGCAACGTATCTGTGGCGTATGTGCCCACTGTACACGCGATTATCAGCGTGCGTGCCGTAGAAGATGCTGCTGGTGCTAAAGTACCAGTCAATGCACAGTACATTCGTAACATGATTCTGCTGCACTAGCATTCACGACCATATCGTGCATTTCTATCAACTCCGCGATGGACTCGGGTAGATATCACCGCTGCGCTACAAGCTGATCCCTGAAAAGCAGCAGATATGCTAAAAGGCGTTTCTACACGGTCATTAAACAGTGCTAACGAATTCCGCAATGTACAGATTCACATTAGTGGATATGTGGACAACTTGGTATTTTCGCTAACGGTATTGCTTTTGGTCATGCTGCAATGAAACTTCACCAGAAGTGAACCTCATTGCGCGTGCAGCGCACTATTTGCAAGCCCTTGAATGTCAGCGTATGCTAACTGTAGTAGCATTACTTGGTAGTAAAACGCCACATATTCAAAACTTAACGAATTGGTGGTGTAGCAAACCCAATTAATTTGGATTCCCAAGCTGTGCTTAACCATGAACGTCTCATGTTCGTAAAAGCTTGTAATCGATCGCTTAACTGGACTTCATCAACCAAGTGTATAAAGTAGATGCGGCGGTATTTGCAGCTTACTATCCTGAATGGTTGAGCTTGGGTAAAACATCGGGTAACTACTTATCTGTGCCTGAGTATCCAATTGATGCAGACAATTCTAAGTTCATGTTGAAAGGCGGTTATGTTGAAAATGGTGATTTATCCACTTTCCGTCCTATCGAACAACAAAAAGATGAATGTTGTAAAGGAATTAAGGAGAGGAAACACGCTTGGTACGAAGATGACGAACCATTAGAACCGTGGGCTGCTTTAACTCGTCCTAAATACACAGGCTGGCAAGATGACGGTAAATATTCTGCAAAGCGCCAACCTTCACGGCAAGTGGTAGAAGTCGGTCTGCTCGCCTATTTAATTTGCGGCTTGGCGGCGAATGACAAACCAACCATTACCCATTTCAACGAATTAAAAGGCATTTATGGAAAAATTGACCGGTAATACCTGTAACCAGACCAATCACACTCCCACCTTGGACGCATTATCGGTCGTACCGTCCATTGCTGTGCGCTCAGACATTCTAGGTACACAATGGCAAATGCTCATTGATAACATCGCCAAAGGCGACACTACCGCTTATATCAAACTGACATTCCGGCAAACGGTGAATTCCGTGGTGTCGGTTTTCGGTGAAGTACCACGTGGTATGCTTTCTCACCGGGTTGTTATCAAAAGACGGCCGTATTGAAAACTACCGTTAAGTCTGTACATCCACATGGAACGCCGGTCCGCGTAACGAGAACAAGACCAAAATGGGGCCTTACGAGCTCCATTATCGGTACACCGGTAGCGGATCCGACTAAACCGTTGGAAGTGGTCAGAACCATTCACTCTTTCGACCCTTGTATGTCCTGTGCCGTGCACGTAGTTAATACCGAAAACGGTGAAGTGACTGAAGTGAAGGTGTTGTAATGAAGCCGTTAATTCCTGGTGTCGGCACATATTTTGTTAAGTGATGAAGGCGTTGGGGTGCGTGTTGTGCAGGAGCTTGAAAAACGCCCTGAAATTCAACCGCACTTTGATGTCATCGACGGCGGCACTTGTGGCATGGAATTACTGGATGCGATGGCCAATCGCGAGTATTTGATTATTGTCGATGCCGTGCTTGCTAATAAACAACTGGGAGAAATTATCGTGTTGCATGACGATCAGGTGCCAACCTTTTTCTCCCGCAAAATTTCGCCGCAACAACTCGGCATTTGTGATGTGCTTTCCGCCATGAAATTAACGGACGAATTCCCAAACACCTTTGCCTTATCGGTATCCAACCGGAATCGCTAGAACTGAATTGGCTTGACGGAAACAATACAAAAAGCATTACCGAATGTTTTTGCAGACCTTGAATCAAGTGATTGCTGAATATGGTTTGAATCTAGACGCCCTCTTTAGAAAAGAGGGTAATTACATGAGACAAGAGTTAAATCTTCCTCCCTCTTTACGAAAGAGGGAACTTTTCTTTTTAAGATTTCACCTGCTAGTGCTTTAATCTTATTATATTGAAAAACATAAACCATGTATCGACACGAAAAACATCTGAAAATTCGACCGCACTTTTTAAAACTCTGTTTTCTGGCTTTTGAAGAAAAATCCAACGAGATTTTCCTGCCGAAATGCAAAACATTGTACCTGAAAATGCAAGATATCCCTTTCTTTCATAAAAGCATCGGAGTGTTTCTGCCCTAAGTTTGTTTTTATTTGAAGACCAATGGATCGGCACGGTATTAACACCATGGATGATTAGCGTTGTCATTCTGCCCGGCCCCTCCAACAACAATGGGAACCGCGTGAATTAGGCGATAAACTCACCGTACAACTGCCCTACAAAGCGCTAACCTTCACCGTCAGTGGCGTTTGAACGTCCCGCAATATTTAAGCTGTTCTTTACACTCACCTCTTGGACCCGAATCTACCAACGAACAAGCGGTTCAACTCACGCAAGATTGTTTGTGCGTATGGTTTTATCCATGCCGACAAAAACAGCCGACATTTGATCCAGATCGCCGAAACCTGTTTAAAGCCATGATAAAATAGGCGTAATTTTCAAAATGGAGTGAAAAGAATTATGTGTTTAGGAGTTCCCGGTCAAATCGTCCAAATCGGTGACAGTGCCTCACAACTCGTCACCGTGGATGTCTGCGGCGTACAACGCCAAGTCAATACTTCCTTTATTTGCGATAGCGACCCGCAATCCTCTTCGGTAAATGGGTTTCGTCCACGTCGGCTTCGCCATGAGCATTATCGACGAAGAAGAAGCCAAACAGACCCAAGAAGCCCTACTGCCATGAGCCAGTTGGAACATGAAGTGGGCGATTTTTAGGGTTGAATCAACAGTAGATAGGTGAAAGTGCGGTCGGAAATTTGAGTGTGAGAAATGATTGGGAATTTGACCGCACTTTTTGTTTCATTAATCTTCTTGAGTAAATACAGTTAAACTATCATTATTAATAATAATACAATCTGCATTCTTATACTCATCATGAAAACGGGCTAAAAATATCCTTTTTATAATTCTATCGTTAGTATTAAATACTATATCTTCAGCTATTAAATATCCATATGCACTCTAGATTTAGCTGATACAATCCATCTTTACCTTTTTGGATAATTTTTAAATACTACCGTTATAGTTTCGCTTTAACAAACTAACAAATGCCTTCTCAGCATCTGCAACAATTTTTATGTTGATATTCAACTAATTCATTAAAATCAACATCCCCATCTTTTGGGTCTACCCTAGTTATAAATAATGGATCAAGCTCAAATAGGAAATACCTCATCAGATACTCTATTCTTTTTCCTCTTGTTTTTCAATAGATAAAAATATCCATTCTATGAGCATTTTTATTAATCTCTCATAACTATCGCCTCTTTTGCTATTCCAACGTATAAGAGTTCATAGTTAGATAGTTCTCTGTAATTATCTAAACCATATATTCCTTTGCTTTCATGAGAACGATACCAAAGCAATTCTTCTACAGAAAAATAAGTTTCAAATACAAGAATATTATTGGCATCAAAGCACTTAATGATCAAATATAGTTTATCTTTTGTTATTAATATCTTAATTCCAAATATGTTTTCAAGATTTATAATACGCTTAAAACCAAACAAGCATTTCCTTTTAACATCTCCTTCATAGATATAAATATTTCAGCTTCTATTATATTTATTAAAATAGCATGATTGAAAAGAAAAGCTACTCTTTTAGCTCCGGATCATGTAAAAATCACTATCATATACTCAATCATATTCTTATCGTTACGAAACCTGAATGCTTCCTGATTAGAAATTGGAGGAATGGTAAGTCTTAACGAGGTTAATTTTTGTTTTTCTCATATAGGATTCCTATAATAATGAGTATAGATAGTATTTTTAATATTTTTAAAAATTATCTAATTTCCATCTGCTGGCGCAAGCGTCCTTCGCTTGTGTCCTATATCCATGAATCTAAATTTTTAGCACAGCGGGACGCTGCGCTATCACATTAAAATTCTAACCGATAGCGCGTCTCCTGTCATGATGGCGCACGTTTCCCAACCACAGCTGTTCGAAACCTGAGAAAAAGGTAAAATCACCTTATTAACAGAGAGAGTGAGGTGAGCGATGAAACTCAGAGAAATCTTAAGCTATATTCCGAAAAGAACAGTTAAGAATGTTTGCATTGAATACTCGGGTTGACCGTCAAGGATTAAGCGGTGAAGTCATGTTTTATTTACTGCTATTTTCATCATTAAATGTACGACATAACAGCTTAAGAACATTAGAGCAATTTTACAGTTCCCCCAACCCTTTACCGGATTATTTGATAAACCGATAAAGCATGCAAAATATAATTGATTAGCGACCGGTTAAGAAACCATTAATGCGGATTATTTTAAAGCAATTTTCGATCGGTATTAAGTCGATATAGTGATAGTTATTTAAAACCGAAAAGATAACATTATCGCTTTTGATTCCACAATCGTGACGCTGTCAAGTAAGTTATTAAAAACGGAATGAAAAGTAGGAGCTATCAGGGTGTAAACGGAATCAAGTTCAGTGTGAGTCGTTTTCCAGCGTACCGGTAAACTCAAAACTGTTTTACGCAACGGGTTTATTCCTCGAAGATGTTGCGCTCAAAGAGCTAATTGTGGAATGTCCTTGAGCCGGGATAATATCTTATTGTTTGATATGGAATTCAGTCAAGAAATACGTTTGATGAATTTACCGATAAACATTTTACCTTTGTGACCCGGATTCGTGATAGCGCGTTATCGGGTCATGAAAGATCAAATGATCCGAAGGAGACGGCAAGTATGGTTATACAATCGGACTATAATGTCGATTATTTAATAAGGAAAATAAAGAAACCCGGTATATTTTTCGATTAATTATCGCGAGATTAAAAAGAGAAGGATGAAGAGATTTATTTTTCTGACAAATCATCTAAATTATTCGGCAACGGAGGTGCTGAGTTATATAAGAGACGTTGGGAAATCGAAGTCAAATTTAGTTAAATATTTAGACTTAGCCATTTACTTTCACGTAATGAAAACGGCATGAAAGTGGAGATGTATGTGACGTTAATTACGGCGATTTTTATTAATTGTTTATAAGAAAGAGAACGGTTTATCCGGTTATAAGATGGCGAAGTTAAAATTAGCCATTGAAATTGAAAGCCTTAATTTAAAAGAGATAGTTTTAATTTGTGGCGGAGACCCAAAGCGGTGCTGACCTTCTTTGGGTTCCGCGTTGGGTTTTCGAACAGCTGGTTTCCCAACGTGTGCCTCCAAATAATCTAAAGGTTACAAGCACGCTATGAAGGTGCCTCTGCTGGCGCAAGCGTCCTTCGCCTTGTGCCTTTTTATATCCATGACTCTAAATTTTAGCACACGTGGACGCTTGCCTTCACATTAAAAGTTTAACGATACGCGCCCCCGACGCAGCTTGTCAGCCCTTAATTTGTATAAGGCACGCGTGTGGAGATGCGCGCCATCAGTACACTATTATAATATTTATCTCACTGTAAAAACATCCTGAAAATCCACCGCACTTTTTCCCTTCTCTCACGCTTTCCATCTACCCAAATTATGATTCTTATCACGGTTTTACTTAAAACGAATCCATTAGAATAAAATCTTCTCAAAACAAATAAGGAAGCAAATGATGAGTCCCACAGAGCTTATGGGTGAAGGAATTAATCTGATGTTTTCAGGATGGGTTTTTGTGTTGGTCTTTTGCTCATTTTAATTTGGGCAATTGGGCTGATGTTCTAAAACTTATCAACCGATCCCGAACCTCAACCCGCACTAAAAACTTCCCAAAAATTCCACCGCACTTTCTGCGGCACCTACCGACGATTTTGAGCGTTTGTCTCTGTGATTGCAGCGGCTATCGCGCACCATCGCCGTACCTCAACAGTTCAAATAAAATAAGGATTTTACTATGACTATTAAACGACCGAACTGGTGCTTCGTGATGCCCACCAATCGCTTTTTCGCAACCCGCTTGCGTCTTGATGATATGCTGCCAATTGCCCGCACAGAATTGGGACGACATCGGCTATTGTCACTGGAAGCTTGGGGCGAGTGACCTTTTGATAGTTGTATTCGTTTTTAAGAAGATCCGTGGGTGCGTCTGCGGAGCTGAAAAAGCTCGCCCGAAAACCCGTTGCAAATGTTATTGCGCGGTCAAAACTTACTCAGGTTATCGCCACTATGCCGATGACGTAGTGGAACGTTTTCGTCAGAACGTTGCGTGCAAACGGTATGGACGGTGTTCCGTGTGTTTGATGCGCTCAACGACCCGCGTAATATGAAAGCGGCGTTGCAAGCCGTGCGTAAATTCGGCGGTCATGCACAAGGGACATTGTTACACCACCAGCCCGGTACACACCATGCAAACCTGGCTTGATACGACTGAACAATTACTTGAAATCGGTATCGACAGCTTGGTCATCAAAGACATGTCAGGTATTTTGAACCCAATGGCGGCGGCAGACTTAGTACGCGAAATCAAAAAACGTTTCGATGTAGAATTACATTTGCATCGCCACTCTACTACCGGTATGGCGGAATGGCGCTGCTGAAAAAGCCGACGTGACGTGGACGGGTGATGGTGATACCGCGATTTTCTTCGTATGTCCGGCACTTACGGTCACCCGGCAACAGAATCCATGGTAGCGACCTTACAAGGCACCGAGTATGACACCGGTTTGGATATTCCGCGTTTGGAAAAAATCGCCGCCTATTTCCGTAATGTACGTAAAAAATACGCCAAATTTGAAGGGCAACTACGCGGTGTAGATAGCCGTATTTTAGTGGCACAAGTGCCGGCGGTATGCTCACAAACTTGGAAAACCAACTAAAACAACAAAACGCTCCGATAAATTAGACTTGGTATTGGACGAAATTCCACGTGTGCGCAAAGATCTGGGTTACATTCCATTAGTGACCCGAACATCACAAATCGTTCGGTACTCAAGCAGTAATTAACGTGCTCACAGGCGAGCGCTACAAAACCATCGCCAAAAGAAACCGCCGGTATTTTGAAAGGCTGACACGGCAAAACGCCTGCACCGGTAGATAGCGCATTGCAAGCTCGTGTATTGAAGGCGCTCACCTGTGACCGACCGCCCGCGCGATCACATTGCGCCTGAAATGGCGAAAATTGAAGCGGACGTTGCCGAACAGGCCAAAAGCGAAAGGCGTGAAATTGGCAGACAACGCCGTGGATGATGCCTTAATCGTTGCCCCTCTTCCCGCAAATCGCATGGAAATTCTGAAAACCGTAACAACCCTGCTAGCTCTTTTGAACCTGCACCGACCGCGCAATGAAAGTGCGGTAGAAAATAAAACCTGTTTCTAAAGCTTTGCACCGCGCCTCCGGTTCAGCCATTTACACCGTGGAATTGGAGGCAAGGCCTTTGTGGTGAAAAGTCAGCGAAGGTGGAGATATTTCATGTGGCTACCACCATACCACACGCTGACACCACAAGCGGCTTCCTGCTCCTGCGCCAACAAACTCGGTGGCACACTGCGTCACTGCCGATGGCGGGTAATATTTGAAAGTCGTCGCCAACAGAAGGTCAAACCGTGCTGCGGGCGATGTTGTTTATTTTGGAAGCCATGAAAAACTGGAAACCGAGGTGAAAGCCGCACAGGCCGGCACCGTGCGTGGCATTTACGTCAAAGCCGGTGACGCCGTCAGCGGTGAGCGACACTGTGCATGACCCTTAGCGTAAGGAATGGCCTATGGAGAGCATTATTGCGTTAATTACAGGGATGGGCATATTCCATCTGCAATGGGGGCAAGCGGTGATGATCGCTGCGTGTCTGCTGTTGCTATGGCATCGCCATTTCGCGCAAATTTGAACCATTGTTGTTGCTACCAATCGGTTTCTGGCGGGTTATTGTCAAATATTCCCGAAGCCGGTCTTGCTATGACGGCTTTGGAGAATTTGCTTCATCTCGGTTCGCCTGAGCAAATTGCGGTGATTGCCGGGAAATTAGGCGTAGCTCCTGATCCGACACTCATCAAAACCGCTCTTGCACTCAGTCGTCCGGTTCCACCGTGCATCAACTGGAAGCCTTGTCTATGGACGGACATGGCCAGGCAGTATTTTGGCATTGTTCATACGTCGCCATCGGCTACGGCATCGCACCGTGGTCATTTTTATGGCGCGTAGGTGCTATGACGGATTTCGCCCGTTATTGGCAAATCCGAAAACCTTTGTTGCTCGGTGCTGCGGCACAGTTTGGCATTTTCGCTACGGTGCTTGGCGCATTAACATTGAATTATTTCGGTATTATCGAATTTACGCTACCACAAGCCGCTTCCATCGGTATTATCGGTGGCGCGGATGGTCCGACGGCGATTTTACCCTCACCAGTAAACTTGCGCCTGAATTGCTCGGTGCGATTGCCTAGCGGCTCATTCCACATGGCGTTAGTGCCCTTAATTCAGCCGCCGATCGTGAAAGCCTTAACCACGGAAGAAGAACGCAAAATTCGTATGACGCAAATTGCGCCATGTGAGCAATCGGAAATCTTATTCCGTTATTTTGCTCTTACTTGTCGGCTTAGCTCTTACCGGATGCCGCACCATTGCTCGGGATGTTCTGTTTTCGGTAATCTCATGCGCGTCAGCGTGTGGTAGAACGTTTAAGCGACACCACACAAAACGCCTTGATTAACATTGCGACCATCGTGCTTGGTTTGTCTGTAGGTTCCAAACCTGATCGCCGATAAATTCCTGCAACCGCAAACTCTGAATTTTAATTCTGGCGTGATTAAGCTCGGTATCGGTACCGGCAGCGGCGTGATAATCGGCGAAATTGATGAACAAATCAGCAAAAACAAAATTAATCCGCTCATTGGTTCTGCCGGAGTGTCTGCCGTGCCAATGGCGGCGCGCGTATCCAACAAAAGTCGGCTTGGAGCGGATCAACAAACTTCCTACTCATGCACGCCATGGGGCCGAACGTGGCCGGCGTTATCGGCTCGGCAATTGCCGCCGGGGCGTCATGTTAAATATGTCGTACGTTGATGAAACGTTAAAAAACGTTGCGAAAAACCACCCACGCACTGAAATCAAATCATGGCGCAGCGTATTTCGCTTGTGCCTTTTTATTGGTTAAGCATAATGAATATCGGCACAAAGTGTGCTGACGCTTTCGTCATAGTCAATTTCCCAACATGTGTTTTTCTTTCAGTTAAAAATTCATCTCAAAAACGACCGCACCTTGATCGGCTCTCCTCTGCAAATTTCCTTTGATAAAAGTTCTATATGTACTATGTAGTAGTATGTTTTTCATATTCATGCAAAAGATGCGTTGTTTTCTAACTAAATTTTCACAACGCACGGATTTAATAGAATAAGGAGAGATATGTAACAAGTGCATTGGTTATCGGGGCGACAGTTGGTTTGGCAGCGCCATTTGTCGTACCTTATTAAACGCCGGTTATTTGGTCATCGGTACCGGAAGAAGACACACGAACGCTAGCACAACTGAAACAGAAATACGGGCCAGCATTTCCTTCCTCTCGCTTTTTGACATTTCGATCGTAACGCTGCAAGAAGCAGCCCCTGAAATCTCCCTCCGGAATGGCGCCATCGATTTATTAGTGAATAATGCAGGTCTCGCGCTTGGGTTGGAATCGCCGATAAGGCAAACTTAGACGATTGGGAAAAATGATCGACACCAACGTGAAAGGCTTAGTGACTATGACACGTTTAGTATTGCCACAAATGGTAGCGCGTAATCAAGCGCCAGCATCATCAATTTTAGGCTCTATCGCGGAAGTTATGCTTATCCCGGTGGCAACGTTTATGGCGGCACTAAAGCTTTTGTGAAACAATTCAGTTTAAACCCTACGCGCTGATTTGGCCGGTACCAATATTCGTGTTTCGAATGCAGAACCCGGGCTTTGGCGGCGGTACAGAATTTTCCAATGTGCGCCATGAAGGCGATGACGCCCGTGCAGATAAGTTGTATGAAAAACGTGCAATATGTGACGCCACAAGACATAGCCAATATTGTGTTGTGGCTCAACCAACAGCCGGAACACGTTAACATTAACCGCATTGAAGTGATGCCAACAGCACAACTTTCGCACCACTAAATGTTGCAAGAAATTAATAGATAGATAAAGGAAACCGAATGTCAGAGACAATTTTAAACCCTTATTTTCGGTGAGTTTGGCGGTATGTACGTGCTGAGATTCTCGTGACCGGTGCTACAAAGAATTAGAAAAAGCGTTTATTTGAAGCTAAAAGATGATCCGGAAATTCCAAACGTGAATTTCAGGATTTATTGAAAAATTATGCCGGCAGACCGACCGCACTTACGCTTTGCCGTAATTTAACCAAAGGCACAAAAGCGAAAATTTATTTAAAACGTGAAGATTTGCTTCACGGTGGCGCTCATAAAACCAACCGCGTATTAGGTCAAACTTTTGCTGGCTAAACGCATGGGAAAACGCGTATTATCGCAGAAAACCGGTGCCGGCCAACACGGTGTGGCGACAGCCCTGCTCAGTGCGATGCTGGGGGATGCTTGTCGTATTTTATATGGGCGCAGACGTAGACGCCCAATCACCAAACGTATTCCGTATGCGCTTAATGGGCGCTGAAGTGGTTCCTGTGCAAAAAGGCTCCTGTTCCTTAAAAGATGCCTGCTGTAGAAGCCGCGTGATTGGTCGGCAAATTACGAAAACATCATTATTTGTTGGGTACGGCAGGCCCTCACCCATTCCCAACCATTGTGCGTGAATTCCATGATTGGCGAAGAAACCAAACGTCAAATCTTAGAAAAGAAGGTCGTTTACCGGATGCCGTGATTGTCTGCGGTAGGTGGCGGCTCAAACGCTATCGGTATGTTTACGGATTTCATTGATGAACCCGAATGTGCGTCTAATTGGCGTGAACCCGCCGGTCACGGCATTAAGAAAAGTGGTGAACGGCGCGCCGTTAGGCCATGCGAAAAGTGGGTATTATTTCGGGATGAAGTCGCGTTAATGCAAACGGAAGACGGCCAAGTGGGAAGAATCCTACTCGATTTCTGCGTGATTGGACTTCCTCTGTCGGCCCTCAACACGCCTATTTGCAAAGCATTGGTCGCGCGGAATACCCAAGCATTACCGTGATGACGAAGCCCCAAATGCGTTCCAAGCACCGGCAAAACATGAAGGCATTATTCCTGCGTTAGAAAGCTCTTCACGCGTTGGGCTTGCAGGCGTTAAAAATGATTCATCAGAGCCGAATAAAAGAACAAATTTTCTGTGGTGAATTTATCCGGTCGTGGTGATAGAGACATTTTCACCGTAGATGTTTCATGTTTAAACGAAAAAGGAATGCAATTATGAGCCGCTTTTGAAACCACAGACGGTCCACTAAGCGCGAAAAATGAAGGCGCGATTCGTTCCCTTTTCGTTACCCGGTGCGACCCGACAGCACGATCGTTCTTTTGAAAGGATTATTTGCACTCGAAATCGATAACGGCGCGGACGCGTTGGAATTGCGTTTCCGTTTTCACGATCCGTTATTAGACGATTTGTCACTGCGGTACTCAGGCGCCAACAATCGTGCGCCTCAACGCGGGCATGAAAGCATTTCGGAAGACAGCTTTAAATTGCTTGCCAAGTGCGGTCAAAATACCCGGAGATTCCACTGGTCTTGTTGCTTTGCGCTAATTTAATTTTGCCAAAGGCTTGGATAATTTTTATCAATGTTGTGCAGAAGTCGGTGTGGATGCCGTTTTAGTGGCGGACATTCCATTATTGGCATAGAAGACTATGTCCAGAAGCGGCCAAAAATACGGTGTTCAGCCGTCTGTATTTGCCCGCCAGATACCCGGATGCCAAAACGGTGCAAGGTGTGGCTGAAAATGGCGAGGGCTATACTTATTTGGTTTCTCGTGCGGGTGTTACCAGCGCAGAAAAATCAAAGTCATGCGGCTAAACTCAGACAATACCCTTGTAGAGCAACTCAAAGCTCACCGCCACATGCGCCCATCCTGCAGCAGGTTTCGGCATTTGCCCAACCGTCGCGCAGTAGAAGCGCTTTCTTCAACTTGGTGCTGCCGGCGCGATTTCCGGTTCGGCGACAGCATAAAGTATTGAGCAAAAATTTGATAGTCACGCTCAGTGTCTGAGCGAAATTGGCGAAGCTTGTCTCGCACATGAAAGCGGCGACAAAATAACGTAAAAGTCACCGCACTTTTTCCTTTCCCTTTATCAAAAGGCCGGCCGATACATTCGGCCTTTCTTCACAATTTAGTAGCTCATTGAGCTTATTCATAAAACAAAGTGTGGTATAAAATTTTCACATTTTGATCGTGAGAATTCTACTTTTGAGATGTTGATATAAATAGAGTTTATTATCATTAATCAATACGCTTATAAAATTAAGGGCTTTTTATGACTGCAAACTCAGGTTATGTTTGCCTATCACCGATCCTAATCGAAGCCGGACATGGCTTAGCGACGAAGACAGCAAACTGCAGCGTGTGGTTATCTGTTGGAAGGCACTTCTCGCCCCAGAGCGTATTCGCTTTATTGCCGAGTATGCCGAAACAAAAATTGTATTGAAGGTTATGCAGAAAAATTTTTATCACCACACGCACGCGCTATTACTCGCTTTCTTCACCGATTTGGTCCAATTTCGGATTGGATCATTGGGTTAAGCTAATAGCTGCTTCGGTTCTCGTCGGCGATTCTATTAATGCCATTATGTCCACCGTGGCAGAAATTGGCGTAGATGTGAGTAAGCTCGGCAGCACATCAGGCTATTTTGGTGACATTCGTCCGCGCGGCTCCGACATTACCAATAACGGTAAATCCGGCAGCGCCTTTGCTTTCACCAAACTGTTTGAGGCGACTATCGACACCATTAGCCAAGCGCACCAGCCGTAAGCGTATCGTTCGCCGGTTATGTTGATATCGATCGACGGTGATATTGAAGAAATGGTTAGATATTCACACCGGAGGGCAGCCGATCAACTCATGTGGCTGACGGCGTCTGTGTCAGTCATGAATGGTTGGAAAGCATGAAAGCCGGCGATCCCATTACTGCAAACGCCAGATTTGGGCAAAATTGTTACGTAAACGCAAGACACGAAACGGGCATTCCATATATTTTCTTTCAGACAACGCCAATGCGGGACGCCCGGACGTGTATAAAGATCGCAATATGATGATTCACGCATCTAGTTTATGTAGCGAAATCGCTCTGCCATCCAGCGAAGATAGAAGTGCCGGTGTGCTGTTTGTCTTCTATGAATCTACTCTGTTTTGATGAATGGAAAGCACACCGATGCGCCGGAAGTGCTGACTTATTTCTATGCATACAGCTCATGAGTGGTTATCGCGCAGTGCCAATATTCAATTTGCGGACAGAGCCAATACTTTGCCCGTCGTCACCGCGCGCTTCGAGCTTAGGTGTGTTGGGGTGGCATAGTTGTTGCAGTCAAAAACATGGCTTTGACAGATTTTGAAAGCCATGCAGCACAACAATATGATTTTAAATTGCTGGCAGAAGAAAACCTTAAAGCTTCCGGAAGGAACCTGGCGCAGCGTTTGGTGAGCCCGAAATTTCTGAAAGGTTGTCGCCGCACGCACCACTTGCATGAGCGAGCACCGACAAAATCCAGTAGCTGCATTTTAGAGCAGCGTTTCGCCGTCCATTGGAAGCCGTTTAAATCCACGCGTTTAACGCGAAAGATTTGTCACAAAATTAAAAGTACGGTTTATAAAACCCTTCTTGGAAAGCCTTGCTTAAAACGTAAAGGGCTGGATCGCGATGACGGCTCGGGAAAGTATTTTGCTGCGATGGCTCGGTGCAACATATGTAACGGAATTAACCATGGAAGATGAGAAAGAAGTCTTTCGGAAAACTTTCTCGGAAATCAGCCAGCTTTCCGTGATTCAACAAAGCAGCGCAACGTCAGAAACCTATCGACCAAAGCAAAGCGTGAACACATGGTGCATCCGCATAACGCTGGCAAAAGACCTAAATCAGCTCTACCTCATCATTGCTGAAAGAACCGCGTTTGACCATTTATTAGCCACCAATACAGCATGAGTGCGGCGCAAGTGTTCAATCGAAACCCACGAAATTGCAGTAGCTGTGAAGGTTAAAAACGCTGAAAGCATCACCCGCACTTTCATCTCTAATAGTTCGCAACGATGGCGCGGCTTTCAGTTCGCGCCACCTTATGGTCCTCAAAACAGATTGGTAGCTCTGCCATTAATAACATTATATAAATCCACGAGGGATTACAAAATGAATGCCACCCAAAAAGCAACATTTGTTCCGCTTTGAAATTAAACCTTGAATATCCGGAACTTTTAAATTTAAAGATGCCATTCTCCTCTTATTAGTTACACGGAATTATTCACGGAGATATTCCGGTTCCGTACATATCAGCGATGTGGAACGTTCCCGTTATCACTGAAACCATGTAATTTCACAAATTGAAGTGAGCGTCAAACGTTTCTGGGGCAATTTATATAACTACTTTAAAGCCAGGTGAAGATGTGGGCGGCAGTTTTTCTTGAATCAAATTCGTCATAAGGCAACTTACTCGTTCTTATTAGAAAAAATTAGGTGCAATGAAATGTTCATAATGTGCGCCAATACAAAGCCATCATGGCGCGTATCGAATATGGAAGCTTTTATGCGTAAAAAGACGTTAGCCAACAAGACTTCGTATTATCGTTAATCATGTTTTCTCTATTTGTGGAACACATTTCCTTATTCAACCAATTTGTCATCATGATGGCTTCAATAAAGCAAAATCTATTCAAAGGCATTTCCAACGCAATGAAGCTACCTCTAAAGAAGAAATCCACAGTCGGTTTGGTATACCCTTTATGGCATCTTGCGCGAAGAACAACCTAAATTGATACGATGCTTTTGCGAACAAAGAACTTGCCGATAGCCTTTACGGCTGAAAAAGGGGTACAAACTGGATTTTGAGACGGCGAATTGGATTTTCTAAGCAAAATACCGTGGAAAACTATGTTGCTATCGATACTAACAATTCTTTACAGGCGTTAGGGTTGGAACCGGTTTACAACATTAATCGGAACAATTAAAGAAACGGAATGGTTTGATATCGAAATTCTGTCTACCAAAACCGACTTTCAATAAACGCTCCACCGATTACAGCAAAAAATGAAACAAATCACAGCGGAGGATTTGTTAAAGTAAACAAAAAGTGCAGTCCAAAAAATAAATGAATTTTAACCGCACTTTGGGTTAATACAACACATTGAAATAAACAAAACTAAGCGCTTTTTCCTTTTGCAAGGACTTTTTCTAAATGTGATCTCGATCTAATTTTATTTCATTTATAATACCGCTCAGTTTTTGTGGGTAATTGATGAATTGCTCGCTAATAGAGAAGTTTCTACAATACAACTATTTTGGAGAAATTTTAATATCTAGAAGACTAAGAAGAACGAAAATTATATGTACATGGGTCCGTCAACCGACCGTGGTAACAATTTAGAAAAAATCATCGCTGCAGGCGTAATGTTGCGCATGAACTTCTCACATGGTACACGGAAGACCACATCGGACGCGCAGAAAAAGTGCGTGAGTGCTAAAATTAGGCAGAACCGTAGCAATCTTAGGCGACTTACAAGGCCTAAAATTCGCGTATCCACATTTAAAGACGGCAAAATTTTCTTAAACATCGGTGATAAATTTATTTTTGAATGCCGAATTACCGAAAACGAGTACGCAAGAAGCTGTTGGTTTAGACTATAAACTCTACCTCAAGACGTGGTACCGGGCGATATTCTGTTATTAGACGATGGTCGCACAATTAAAGTATTATCTACCGAGAGCGCAAAGTCTTTGCAAGTGACTGTCGGCGGTCCACTATCCAACAACAAAGGTATCAACAAATTAGGCGGCGGCTTGTCTGCAACGCGTGTAAATAAAGATAAAGCGGACGTGTACCGCGGCTCGTATCGGCGTTGATTACTTGGCCGTGTCTTTCCCTCGTTCTGGTGAAGACTTAAACTATGCCCGTGATTGGCTAAAGAAGCCGGTTTAAATGCAAAAATCGTTGCAAAAGTAGAACGTGCCGAAGCAGGTAGCTACCGATGACGATGGACGATATCATTTTAGCCTCTGACGAGCGTTATCATGGTTGCCCGTGGTGACTTGGGTGTTGAAATCAGTGATCGGAATTAGTGGCAGTACAAAGAAATTAATCCGTCGTTCCGTAAATTAAACCGCGTTGTTATCACCGCAATGACCAAATGATGGAATCTGCGATCAACGGCAATGCCAACCCGTGCTGAAGTGATGGACGTCGCTAACGCCGTATTAGACGGTACCGACGCGTGATGCTTTCTGCCAGAACCGCTGCCGGTCAATGCCCTGCCGAAACCGTGGCTACTATGGCCAAAGAGGTATTGCTTGGGTGCAGAAAAATGCCGGGAGCAAGCATATCTCACCACCGCATGAACATTGAATCTTGACAACATCAGAAACCATCATGTCAACATGTTTGCCAACCACATGAAAGGCGTACGTGCCATTATTGCATGACCAGCAGTGGTCTGCTCCTCTATTAATGTCCCGTATCTAGTTCCGGTTTACCGATTTTCGCCTTATCCGCAACCAAAAATACATTAAATCTTTGTGCGTTATATCGCATACACCCTGTGTTCTACGATGGTGTCACTACCGTACGATGGAAAGGCTACCCAAAATACGTTCGCTTTGTATTGAAAGATAAAGGTTTCTTAATGACGGCGATGTTGTGTTTACTCACCCAAGGCGCTGAATCGGAATCAAAAGCAGTTCTAATACCAGTCGTATTCTATTGCGGAATAATAACAATCAGAAAATAACAAAAGGCTTAGAGTTCTGCCTGTATTAAAAACATCGGATAAACGACCGCACTTTGACCTCATTCCTCGTTAACCGCTTTCCGAAAACCCATTCAAAGATTTTTACTTCGATCACCGGTCATCAACGGTTCAAGTTCGGTAACACAACGATAATAATGGACTGTTTTTGCGGTGTTCTTCCAGTGCCGCCTCGTCTACATACACTTCATAAGCATAAAAAACGGGTTCTTACGTCAGGATCGCGCAATACGTCAAAACGCAAATTCCCGGTTCTTGTCGCGTTCCCAGATAATTTCGTTTAAATACTTCTAAAAACTCTTGTTCTTTTCCTTCCTTAATATTAATTTCCACCAACATTGCAAACATAATAAACTCCCTTAATTGCAAAAAGAATGAAAAGTAAAGATGTCCTCCCGAACAGGGAGGAATCTGGTTAAACTATGCGTCGTGCAGATACAGCTGATAGGCTTTTCTGCATTTTCTCCGCCATGAACAATGGCATGAACCGCTTTTAACATGGCTATCGGCAGCTTCGAGTTGGAAGATATTACGTCCCATATCCACGCCGGACGCGCTCGGTCGATGGCTTTATAGCACTATATCCAACGCCTCTGCTCGGCAATCTGCACGCGCAGTCATGATTGGTACCGGACAGCCTGCGGTAACACGCTCAAACCGCCATATCTACATAATAGGTTTTGATAATATGTGCGCCCATTTCCGCGGCAATACGGCTTGCTAATGAAATACAACGCTGATCACGTGCCATATCCTCATCGACCCCCGTCACCGCCATAGGTTGGCATACCATACGGGTGCCTCGATCGACCAATTGGATAGTATTTTTGATGGATTGGTGTTCATATTGCGAACCAATATATACCTGCGCCGCCATCGCGGAAACATGTTTAAGCGCAAGGCGTCTTCCACGCACACCGCCACCGCTTCGTTAGATAATTCGGTGAATAGAATTCGCCCCGGAGGCACGAAGTACGACCGGTTTTCGCGTTGCGCGGCGCTGACGCTGCGCAAAAATTCCACGGGTACACATCAACACATCGGATATATTCAAAAGCGGTGCAATATGCAGATCGATACGTTCCACCCCGGTTGTCGGTCGCTGAAAATACCGCATGATCGAAGGCAAGCATAATAGTTCTGCCGGTTTTCGGATTAAAATATCAGCCAAACGGGATTGCATTCCCCAATCCAACGCCCCCGCGCCTTTTAAATAAAAAGCCTGATTGGTTTGCGGTCGATCCAAACCGAGAATCTTTGCGTCTCTGATATCATCTAAATCAGCCATTGAATACTCTCCTCAACTAGAAATTGTAATTATCGATATTGTCTTTGGTAAACACTCACGTTCAGGCAATAAAAATAATGCCGTTGCCATCCGCTTCATATTCATAGCCTTGCACTTTATCTGGCGATACTTCAATAGTGCCGATACCTTGTACATTTAATTTATCGCCCACATTTAGTTTTTCACCTTTAAGCAATGCATTGACGGCAGCCACGGAAATTTTTGCCTTGTTGCACCACCACCATAAGCCGAATTGTTTTACCGTGCCGCGTTTCACATAAGGACGCATCACATTCGGCGTACTGAATCCGACGATGACCACAGAATTTACTTTCAGATTTTCTGCAGCTTGTCGGCCGCCGGCAAAGCGTTGGCGTCGGTGCGATAATCGCATCTAAATCCGGATAAGCTTTTTAAAAATACCTTCGGCGGTTTGTGGGTTTAATTGCATCGTTGTAACTGTGGGTCGTCACGATTTCCCATCTGGATAATCTTTGGCAATTTTGCTTTTGCTTCTTTCACCCATGATTTTGGTCGGTTACGGTTGGGCTAGAATAGAAAAATGCCACTTTGGCTTTTCAGTTTACTGATTTGATTAGCAGCCATATTCACCAACATAGAACCTAACTGTTCCGGTGTGCCTTGGTTAATGTAATAGCTGCGACATTCCGGTTAGTGTCGGAGTCCCAAGTCAGCACTTTCACGCCCCTGTTTCATGGCTCCGCTGTAAGGTGGAATACAACCCATCAGGGAGAAACTGCAGACACAACAATGGCGTTATAACCCTGGTTAACAAAAGTTATTAATCAATTGTACTTGGTTGGAAACGCTTGGCTCGGTTGGACCATCATAAGTGACATTCACGCCCAGGTTTTTCCCCATTTCGGTAGCACCTGCCCGCCGCTGGTGAAGAAGCCGACCCCTACCAATTTAGGAATAAAGGCGATACGATCGGCGGCCTGTGCCGTTGTCACCACAGATAAGCCGGAGTACGGAAAGTGCGGTGATACGCGTGTTTTCGTAATGCGTGCTCCTCTCAATTGAGTTTTCACGTAATTAATCTACTACTGTCTGACGTTCGGTCCGTCGGCGGATCCATTGCATGATGGCAGCGTAATGCAAACTGATAGATTTGCCGATTAACACGATAATAAGTAATGCCCTGATAACGCACTGAAATTTCATTGAAATACCAATCATCTGCAAACCTTGTTGCAAACAACCGATAAACATAGCGGCAATTGCTGTACCAATAATGGAGCCGGAACCTCCATAAATATTTGCTCCACCAGTACCACAGCCGTTAATACGGGCATTAGAGCGAACTTCCCAAATCGGAACGGGCAGAACCAAAATAAGACACCAACAGCACGGCAACAAAAAGCAGCAATAATGCCGATAAAAGAATAAATCAGAAACAAAGTGCGACGAATCGGCACAGCACTGTAACGTGAAGTTCGGTCGCTTTGCCCAATTAAAAAGGTACTTCGCCAATGGTCGTTTTTGTGCATTAATAACCAAAAATCAGTGTCATTAACAGAAAATACAGAATCGGTGTTGGAATATCGAATAAGGGTTTGATTGGCAGAAAATCCAGTAAGGCATCGGGAAATCCGCCAATACCTTCATAACCTGTGGCGCCGGCAAAACCGGATAATAATAACGCCCCACCTCCGAACAAATACATGGTACCAAGCGTAATCACCAATGGATCTCACTTTGGTATAAAGAATCAAGCCTGCGTTAATTAAGCCGCATAACACACCGATCACAGGTCAGCGGAATTGCCAGCATCAACGGCACGTCCGCTTTAAACAAAGACACCCTAAAGTAATAGCACATGAAGCCGACGGTGGAACCGAAAGAAATATCCATACCGCCGCTAACGATAATCATGGTCAATGGCAAAGCAAAGCATGCCGATATAAATAAAATCACTGGTGCTATATAACAAGACATTCAGATCCAGCATACGTGGGTTAAAAGCGCCAAACCCAAGGATTTCAATGATGACCAAAACATAATAGCGCCAATTCCCAACCGTATCTTTTTCAATGCCAACATAACCATTCTCTCCCTATTTCGACCGCACTTTGACTTCAACGCCAGCGGAATTTTTCTTCTTTTTAAGAAACGGGCATAACGTTGTAATTTCAAATTATTAGCGATCATCACGCGAATGCGTCCGTCGAAAACCAACACCGCCAACAGCACAATCCCTGCAACAAAATTATTCCAATACGCCGGCACTTTGAGTAGCTACCAAAATCGTATCGATTTGAATTAAGAAACAGGCGCCAAGCACCGCACCGATTAGATTACCTGCCCCGCCAAGCAAACTGATACCGCCCAACACGCAAGCGGCAATGGCTTTCATTTCCAAACCATTACCGGTGGAATTCGGCACAAAACCGATTTGTGAGGCAAAACAATACCCGCCAGAGCTGCCGTCATACCATTTATGGAAAAAGCGACAATTCTCACCCAATCAATATGTACTCAAGTTGCATTGCCCTGCAGATTATCGCCGACCGCATAAAAATTACGTCCGGCGAGGTAACTTGGTTAAGAAGTACAGGCGGTAAGAATCAGAATAAGCAGTACCCAACCGATGGGGAAATATATAAAAATGGGGTTCGGATAAGGGTTTTTAGCTGTTGCGGCAAACCTTCAATCCATTTCCCACCGGTAATTAACAGCATGATGCCTTTATATAACCCCAATGTCCCTAAAGTCGCCACAATGGCAGGGATACGCAACGTTGTGACCAATACGCCATTTGTAACAGCCCTGCAGCCAAACCGCAGCATAAAGGTAGAGAAGAAGGCAGAGTTAAGTCATAACCCGAGTTTAACAGGCTGCCGACAATTACCGCGCTCAGTCCCATGGTAGACCCCACGGAAACATCAATATTGCGGGGTTAAAATCACAAGTCGCCCCAATTGCCAACAGAATCAATTTGGGCAGAGCTAAAACTCATAGTTATCGTTTGTAAATGAAACCCGTTGCCCACAAACCCCAACAATAAAAATAACAATCCAATAGCAATGAGAATGGTCAGTTCACGGTTATCTTGAATGAGTTTCAACATTAATTTCCACATCCCCTTCTCGCGTATGTGAACTGCCGAACGCCATTTGCATAATGCGGTTGGTATTAATCGCCTCACCGATTAACGAATCACTGATTTGTCCGTCATGCATCACCAATACCCGTTGGGACATTTTCTCAATTTCTTCTAAGTCGGAAGAAATAAACAAGATTGCGACATTCTGCTTGGCAAATGTTCTTGATCAATTGATAAATATCGGCACGCGCGCCCACGTCAGACTCCGCGAGTCGGTTCGTCCACGATTAACAATGCAGGATCCGCCTCTAAGCATTTGGCAATCAAAACTTTTTGTTGATTCCCACCGGATAAAGTTCTGGCCGCTTGCTGCTTATCACTGAATTTAATTCCAATCGCCCGATGATAACGTTCTAAAATGGCACTTTCCTTTTTGCATCCAGACCAGAATCCATGTTGTTATAGGTCAATCCACACACATTCCATGTCAGTGGGTGAGTCCAAAATATAACCCTGAAACTTGGCGGTCTTCCGGCAAATAAACAATGCCCTGCTCAACCGTGCTTTCGGTATCGCAATCACTGATCCTCAAGGAAATTATCTGACCGCACTTTTTGTTTTTCGTAGGCCATACAGGGGTTTCCGCAAGTTCGGTACGCCCGGCTCCCACCACGCCTGCCAAGCCTAGAATTTCACCGGGATAAATGTCGAAGGAAATATTTTTAAACCCCTCTCCGTGTCAGATTAACGACTTTCAGAATCAGGTTTATCATTACGCTTTATTCGATGGTGGCCGGGCAATTCCAGCCACAATTTTTGGCTTTCGGTGAGTTGGGCATTTTAGCTTTCAGGGGTAATCGCGGTGATTACTTCGTCTTTATTTAATTCGGCGGTTTTACCGCTTAAGGCGATGTAACCGTCACGCATAACACTAATGCGATGAGAAATCCACACTTCAGGCAATTTGTGAGAGATGAAAAATAATCCCAACGCCTTTATCCAGTAAGGTTGGATTTTTAAATAAATTCTCCGTTTTCAGCGGGCGTTAGTGGAAGCGGTCGGTTCGTCTAAAATCAAAATAGACGCATTGCGCATGAGCCCGCGCATAATCTCTACCAACGTTGGTCTGCCACTTCTAGTAAACCGGCAGGCATTTTCAACTTCAAAATGAGAATTTAATTCGTGCAAAAAGTGCGGTCAGTTTTTCCGATGTTTTTCGTTGCGGGGCAAACCGAACAGAATATTTTCTTTCACCGTTAGAATTCGGAAATAACAACGGTTCTTGCAGCACCAGATAAATGCCAAGCTGATGGGCTTTTTGATCGACAGCTTATGTTGCAATGTGCCATGAATGAGCACATTCACCACTATCTTAGTGGCTGAACACCGGCAATGATTTTAACCGGCGTGGATTTGCCTGCACGCATTGCGCCCAATAAAGGCGTGACTTCACTGCATATAAAGAAAAAATCAATTGACTTTTAATACTACACCGGAAAAAGATTTACTGATATTTCGGGCGGAAATTAAACATGGTCGTTCGGAAACTTGAGTTTTGCATTTACCCACCATATACACATGAACAAATGTATTTTCTATAAAACATTTTCAGAATATCTATGTAATCTTTAAAAATTTCTGCGAGCCTGATCCTAGCATTTGGATCGAAAGACAGAAGTATTGTTACTTTTTCTAGTGATCTTCGTCATGCTTTTTACAAAAAGCGAAAGGAACCAGTGATAATAAGTACAAATGAATAATGATACTCAATCAGCCACAAAAATTAAAATAAAATGAATGAACTAACATCAAATCATACAGAATTTATTCAAACCATTAGTGAAGAGGAGCTGTTGGCGAGAATCGCGTGGTTCTACTATCACGATAACCTAACCCAAAAGCGAAATTGGCGATAAATTAAAAATTGCCGCGTTTTAAAAGTCTCCAGACTGCTGGAGAAAGGTCGGCAATCCGGCATTATCAAAGTGCAAATTAATTCCGTTTCACCGGTTGTTTGGAGTTGGAAGAGGCATTGCAACAGTATTTTAATCTGAAACATATTCGTATTTTGCCTGCCTTGCCACAACATGAAATTAATGAGCGCTTGGGTGTTGGCGCGGCACAAATGTTATGTCGTTACTCAAACCGAATCAAATGTTGGCAATCGGATTTGACGATACCATCATGAAAACATTGAAATATGCCAACGAATTTATTACCCACAATGCCATAAAAAGCTGATTACCTTATCCGGTGGCGTTGGGCCCCTACATGAAAGGTATCGGTCAATTGGACTGGCTCTTTGTTCCGTCAGTATTATTCCGGCACGGTTGCGAGCCTCATCAACGGAAGCGGCAAGGCTTTTTACACAGGAATCTGCGTCCGGGATATTATGTTGGCGGCCTGTAGCGCTAATGCGGCAGTGTCGAGTATCAGGAGCCACCCGCCAAAGGGGCAGAGCAACGCACTACTGCGTTCGGCTATATTACGGAAGAAAACAGCAGATTATCCGTAGGCAAAGCGGTCGGTGATATTCTCGGCTATTTTATGCGCAAAGACGGCTGTTTCGCCCGATAGTGCTTACACGAGAATTAATTAGTGTGCCGTTGGAAAAATCTCAGAAAATTCCAAATGTTTATTGGGATTGCGGGAGGTGAAGACAAAGTGGAAGCAATTTTTAAGTGCATTGTACTGGAAAACATATTAATTCATTGGTAACGGAAGAAAACACAGCTCGGATGATGTTAGCACAGTTAGTTTAGCGAAAGGTTTTTGAATAAGGCGATTTTCTTTCCTAAATAACAGGGGAGGAAATGATGAGTCATCAAGCAACTTATTTAATGGCATTGGACGCAGGTACCGGCAGTGTTCGGGCAGTCATTTTTGATTTAAATGGTAGCAAATCACCGCCGCACAACGGGGATGGACGCATTTTTCTGATCCGAGACATTCCGGCTCAATGGAGTTTGGACCTCAGCCAATAACTGGCACCTAACCTGTAGGTGTATTCAACAGTCGTTAACCAGTCTCAAATTCAGCCGCAACAAATCGCCGCAATATCCACCTGTTCCATGCGTGAAGGCATTGTGCTTTATGACGACATAAAACACCGATTTGGGCTTGTGGCAACGTCGATGCCCGTGCGGTGGAAGAAGTAAAAGAATTAAAACCCTATATAACTATACTTTTGAGCAACAACTCTATTCGATATCCGGGCAAACTTTGGCGCTTGGCGCCGTTCCCCGTTTACTCCTGGCTTTGCCCATCACCGTCCGGATATTTATCGTCAGACGAAAGCCATCTCCATGATTAGCGACTGGTTGTCGTTTATATGTTAAGTGGTGAGCTCGCGGTTGAACCTTCAATGCCGGCAACAACAGATGTTAAACCTGAAAACACGCCAATGGTCTCCCGGGTATTGGATATGGCGGGACTCAATACCGATATTCTAACTCCGGTTAAAGAAACAGGAACCTTATTGGGTAAAGTCACGACGCAAGTTGCCAAACAAACCGGCTTGCAGGAAGGTACGCCGGTCGTTGTTGAGTGGGGGATGTGCAACTTGGTTGCATCGGTTTGAGTGTCACTGAACCTGCTCAAGCGGCGGTTATCGGCGGTACATTTTTGGCAACAAGTGGTTAACCTCCCTCAAGCGGTAACCGATCCCGAAATGAATGTGCGCATCAATCACATGTGATTCCACCATTGGTACAGGCGGAATCTATTAGCTTTTTCACCGGATTAACCAGCGTGTGGTTCCGCGATGCCTTTTGTGAAGAGGAAAAAGATTGGCCGAGCGCTTAGGCGTGGATGCTTGCAGTTTACTGGAACAAATGGCAGAACGTGTACCGGTTGGAGCCAATAATGTGATTCGATTTTCTCCGATGCGATGCATGTTTAAAATCTTGGTATCACGCCGCACTCTCTTTCATTAATCTCTCTATCGATCCGATAAGTGCAATAAAGCCGTCTTATTCCGCGCATTGGAAGAAAATGCCGCGATTGTATCTTCTTGTAATTTGGAGCAGGTTCATTTTTCCGGGTTAAATTAACCCCATCGTCTTTGCCGGAGGCGGTTCGAAAGGCAAGTTATGGAGCCAAAATTTTTGAGCGGATGTCACCGGACCAATCGTTAATATACCTGTTGTCAAAAAGCAACTGCATTAGGTTGCGCCATTGCGGCCGGTGTCGGAGTTGGGCTCTACTCTTCTTTAGCCGAAGCCGGTAAGAAATTAGTGAAATTTGAGCGACAACATCAACCAAATTCGGAAAATCATGCTTTATACCAAGCGCATAAAAAGCAATGGGTCAATATTTATAAAAGACAGCTGGCTAACTGGTGGATAGCGGACTAACCACCCTCACTTTGGAAAAGCTCCAGGCGTATAATTTCGGCTATTCATAACATCGTAGAGGCAAAATCTCTACGATTTTTATTAGGCAATGACTCAGTGTAAATTCATTGCTAAAAATGACCGCATTTTACCCTCGTGTCCAAGCCACCAATTCTGTTTTTCATATAGGTTAAGCGATCAAGATTTAGTGATGAAACGGCTTTAGATCTTGCTTCCGGTTTATGGATGTAAGATACTTCACCAACAACGGCGCATCAATTTTTGCTTTAAAGTGTCAATGATTTCAGCGTAATAACCAAGACAAGGGTTAACACGATTAGCAACCCAACCTAATAATGGCAAAACCACGATCGAACATCGCTGCCGTCAGCAGTATGTGATTAATACACCCTTCTTTTAATACCTCCACGACCAACACAACAGGCATATTATGCTCGGCAACCCAGTCTGGCGAAACTATAATCTTTGTTAATCGGTGTTAGCCAACCAAAAAGCCCCTTCCACCAAAACAGACTGATAACGTGAAGATAAACCGTTAAATCGGCATTTAATTTTACTAATTTGTACCCGCTTACAATTTTCCGTCAGAATTGGCATAGAGTGTAAAAGGTATAGCTGTCATGTCTTCATAGCTCAGCCTCTTTTGGTGCGTATGCATTAAGGTGAGTACGTCGGAATTATCCTTGGCATCATAATCATCTCGTGGCGAGTTTTTGGCAATCGGACAAACGATATCTTCTTGCCCATAGGCACAGGCTTATAACCGACAATTTTGTACACCGGCTTTTTGAGGGTGCCTGCATAATTGCGCGACTAACAACGGTTTTGCCGACATTGGTGTCTGTACCGTGACTACTCATTGTCTTCCCCTTTCTCATACTAATGGCAAAATTCTAAGGGAAATTCGAATGAGTAATATCGAGCTAAAACACAAAATTGATAGATTTCTCTTATTTTTATTCGTCCAAATAAGTCAGTAAACTCCATCATAAATACCTTGTTTAATCGCCGCTCGGCAACAATTGCGGCTGTTCCATTCATATTTGCCCGCAGTGGCTTCGACGAAATAGTTTTCCTTGTTCGATAAATAAGCAGATAATTTATGATTTAGTTGTTCAAGAAAAACATCTTTAACCACCAATAAGCCGAGAATTCAGCATAACTCTTTGCGCAGAGAAAATATTTACCAAATTCGACTAAAATATAAACAAAACAATCCGTTACATGCTCTACAAAATGCGCAATGCATTTCTTTCATTTTAGTTAATTTGCTCACATAAGAACTTCATTTTATCAGAATTAGTTGGTAAATATGTTATTCGGATATAAGGCATCCACTAATTGCACAATAGCACGATATGTAATTTGATGTTGCACTTGATAACGTTCAATTTTAGGTAGCTCGTGATTTATCAGTGCTTGTAGTTCGTTTAGTCTTGGCACAATTAAATGATCAATATTCACCCGTTCCTGTTCACGATTAAAATAACACTTCACCTTGTGACAATACACTAAGATTAATTTCTTCATCCAGCACTGTACGAATAACACATCATACACATTAATGACATTGCCTAAAAGTCGATTCGGCTAATAACCAGGTTTTTAAAAATATTCTGCAATTAAAATCGGCACTTTAAAATAAAGGTTTCAATAAAGGTTTTTAAATCCAAATGTTCAAATTCCGTATGACCCAATTTAATTAAACAACCCTCTTTATCAATTCACCACCAACAGTAACGGAAAAAGTAATGGGTCTTGCCAATGCATGACTTTCTGCAAAGAAATTGTTTCAGACTTCGCACTAAAAACTTATCTAAATGCTGTAAATCGTTATTTAATAAAGGAAAAACGTATTGTTCGATAATCGCACCGTCTAGTTCAGTTAGAATGATTTCAAACCGATCTTCCATTAAGGTGGCACATAAAAGCCTGCCAATAAAATGGAGACACACATAGTGCAATGGCAGGACGTCCGCGTACATCCGTTGTACGCACTGTTTTTCCATAACTAAACGTTCTTCAGTGAGAGTTCGACTTAAGGAGGTAATGGAGCTGGTGCTAGACCGGAAAGTTTTGATAACTCAATGCGGGAAATTTCTTCAAATTGTTCAATTAATCGGTAAATTTTACCTAGTTGAATTAAACGTAATGGGGTTTTCTCTTCCTTTTCATCAAAAATTCCATATTGTTATAATAATTAATTTAGTAAAATTATTTATACCAGTTCGTACTCAAGTGCTTTACATTAAATCTGCGTCTCACATCACAAAAATAAAAACTTCCGATACGCTTTGGCAATTATTCTAACTTGAGGTAAACTAACGCGGTTTATTAAAATGTATTAATTTTTGAGGTATATATGACGAAAATTGCATCAATTGTAGATGTACTCGAGGCAAAATTGCAATTGGCGAAAAAGTGACTGTAGCGCGGTTGGGTGCGCACCCGTCGCGATTCAAAGCAGGCCTATCCTTTCTTGCTGTTTATGACGGTTCTTGCTTCGCACCAATTCAAGCTATCGTAAATAATGACATCACTAATTATGAATCTGAAGTATTACGTTTAACCGCCGGCTGTTCCGTTATTGTGACAGGGACTGTGGTTGAATCTCCAGCTGAAGGACAAGCCGTTCGAGCTACAAGCGGAAAATGTAGAAGTTACCGGTTGGGTAGAAGATCGAAAACCTATCAATGGCAGTAAACGCCACTCTATCGAATATTTACGCTGAGTAGCACACTTGCGTCCTCGCACAAATATCATTGGTGCAGTTGCACGTGTTCGTCACTGCTTGGCGCAAACCATTCATCGCTTCTTCCACGAACAAAGGTTTTTGATTGGGTTGCAACCCCGTTAGTCCACAGCTTCCGATACAGGGCGCAGGTGAAATGTTCCGCGTTTCCACCTTAGAGCTTGGAAAAATTTGCCACGCACTGACAAAGGTGCGGTGGATTTTAGCAAAGATTTCTTTGGTAAAGAATCGTTCTTAACCGTATCCGGCCAATTAAACGGTGAAACTTATGCTTGTGCATTAAGTAAAATCTATACGTTTTGGACCAACATTCCGCGCCGAAAACTCAAATACTACGCGCCATTTGGCGGAATTCTGGATGATTGAACCGGAAGTGGCTTTTGCAACACTCGCCGACAACGCAAAACTTGCCGAAGATATGTTGAAATATGTTTTCCGCGCAGTTTTAGCTGAGCGTCGCGATGATTTAGAATTCTTTGCTAAACATGTTGACGGCGATGTCATTAATCGCTTGGAACGTTTCATCAATTCCGATTTTGCACAGAAGTAGATTACACTGATGCTATTGAGATTTTATTGAAATCTGGCAAAACCTTTGAATTCCCAGTTTCTTGGGGTATCGATCTTTCTTCGAGCATGAGACGCTATTTTGGCGGAGGAATATTTCAAATCCCTGTTGTTGTGAAAAACTATCCGAAAGACATCAAAGCCTTCTATTGCGTTTAAACGATGACGGAAAAACCGTTGCAGCGATGGATGTGTTGGCACCGGGGAATTGGTGGGATCATCGGCGGTTCACAACGTGAAGAACGTTTAGATATATTGAGATAAACGTATGGCGAAATGGGTTTAAATCCGGAAGATTATTGGTGGTACCGTGATTTACGTCGTTACGGCACTGTGCCGCATTCCGGCTTTGGTTTAGGGTTTTGAGCGTCTAATCGTGTATGTGACAGGGTTACAAAACATCCGTGATGTTATTCCATTCCCACGTGCGCCACGCAACGCTAATTTCTAATACCTGAAAAAACAGAATCCCTTTTCAGCTACGAATAAGGGGATTTTTATAACATTACAACTTATTTAAAACTCACCGCACTTTGAAATATCAAGCAATAAAAAGATACCTAAAGTGAGAGTATCTTTTTCGGTGTTTTTCTGTTGATGATGAGCAGCTATTTTTACAATGCGTAAATGGGAAGAGGATTTTTCTCCGTACTTTTTCGCTTTTCAGTTTTTATCAACAACATTCTCAAAAACTCGTTGGTTGCTCTTCCGCCTGTTCCGGATGCTCATGAAGTGGCTTCCGGTTCCAAACATCACGCCATCGCGCCATTTTCGCGCGCATAAATCGCTAATGCCGCCCCATGGAATATAAATATCTTGTGCCACACCACGAAAACGCGCACTGAAATTGAATAAAAAATCATTGGTTAGCTGTAAATTTCCCGTGGCGCTAGCAGATCAAATTCAACACAATTTGTCCCGTCCTTCACATATTCAACCGGCACCTTCACGCCCCAATAAGTGGCATCAACCACTAAATACGGCGTAAAGTCATTATCAATCAACCAATCGTAATAAGCTCTTAATAAATAAGGACGTTTCGGGGATGATTTATATTCCATTTGGCAACCTATTATTTCTCATCCATTAAAGTTTTTGGCGCTAATTCACCCACGGATTGTAGAAAAGAATCACGCTCAAACACACGAGACATATAGCTTTTCATTGCTTTGCTACGGCGCCGCTGAAATTCCACACCCTAATTCCTGCATACGCCACAATAATGGTGCAACATAGCAATCGATGAGACTAAATTCGTCCTCATAAAATAAGTGTGTTGACTGAAGATTGGAGAAATCGCGAAATCTCTTCTTTCAGTTGTTTTTAACTCACTCTGTGCTCGTTCAGCATCAGATACGGTCATTCTGTGCTTTCTCAAAGTTGGATACCAGTCTTGTTCAATGCGTAACATTAACAAACGGCTTTTTCACCGCGCCACAGGATAAACTGGCATTAACGGCGGATGCGGGAAAACGTTCATCTAAATATTCCATAATAATGCGTGAATTAAATAATGACTAAATCACGGTCCAGTAATGTTGGCACTGTGCCATACGGATTAAGTTCCATTAAATCTTCCGGCATGCTTGCGGATCTACAATTTCCGTTTCATAAGCTACGCCTTTCTCTGCTAATACGATACGCACTTGGTGACAATAAATATCGTTTTATTTGAAAAATAGCGTCATTACAGAACGTTTATTTGCAGAACTTGTCATCTATTCCTCCGACGACTCAAAAATAATGAAAATATTCAGTTAGTCTCTATGATACCAAGAAAAAGATGGTCGTTTATTCTATCACAGCAAGCGGGTTCATTTTCCAAGAAAAAGCCATAATCTTTTTAGTGTTTATCACAATATATCCGCTTTCGTAACGAAACGGATATTTTTCACGTTACCTTTCTGATTACAATATATTATTTCCATTTATCGGCAGCAGCATCAATCACTGTCACGTCCTTCAATCCAACGTTCGCCTTTTTCGGTTTTGTTCTCCAAAAAGGTGCTTTGAGTTTTCAAATAGTCCATTATAAATTCATTGGCGTGGTAAGCATCGCCACGATGCGCAGATGACGTGCCGACCAATCACAGATTTCATCACCGGTATTCAGTTGACCGACACGATGAATAATTGAAATCTTTTGTAAATCCCACCGCACTTTTTGCCTGTTGAGCAATACCCATCAAACGCTTTATGAGTCTCATCGCCGGGATAATGCTCCAAATATAAACTGCTGACTTCATCGCCCTAAATTTCATATCAGCGCACTTTGCCCACAAAAATCACCGAGGCACCAACTGAATTTTTCTTCACTCAACCAACGATAAACGGCATTTTGATCGAACGTCTGCTCTTGCGCTGAAATTTGAATATTGTTCATTTAGCCCCCCGGTCACCGGTGGGAAAAACGCAATTTCATCGCCATTTTTGGACCGCCCTTTCTAACAGCATCAACGTTTGATTAATGGCGACTAAGAGTTTATCCGATTGCAATGCCAACGCCCATTTGTCCCCTTGCCGGCCAAATATTGGCGCAATTGTTCAGCCGTGGCGAAAATCGCCTTCTACTTTCAGGTTTATCTACACCCACTAATTCTCTGGTTTGGGCAAAAAATAAGACCGTTAACATGATGTCTCCTTTGCAATAAAATGCCCGGATTTTTCCACCGCACTTTTTCCAACAAACGACCGTTTTCAATCACCATATCTTTTTGCACTGCTTTACACATATCGTAAATGGTGAGCGCAGCAACACCGGCTGCGGTTAAGGCTTCCATTTCTACGCCGGTTTTGCCGGTTAATTTGCATAGACTTTCAATTCGCACCTGATTGGATTCAGGCATTGGCTTTCAAAGCTCACTTCACTTTCGTAAAAGCAACAGACGGATGACATAACGGAATCAGCTCCCAGGTCCGTTTAGCGGCTTGAATGCCGGCAATTCTGAGCGGTAGCGAAAACTTATCGCCCCTTTGTGATGTTGACCGGAGAGAATCATTTGTAAGGGTTTCCGGCGCCATACGAACATAGGCTTCAGCGCGGGCTTCACGAACGGTTTCGGCTTTTTGCGGAAACGTCCACCATGTTGGCTTCGCCATTAGCATTAATGTGAGTAAATGTTGTCGTGATAATTTAAAAAGTGCGGTTAATGTTTTGAATGTGTTTTTGCGTTATCGGCAGCCTGTTAACCGCCGATACTCGCTAAATGATTGCGCACGCCGCTATCGCCGACATGCAGATAATGGTGTTCACGTTTACCTTGTAACGCAGAGAAAAATTCTTGCTTCTAGAAGGGTTGTTGTTCATCTGACTGCAACAAATCGCGTAACTCAATCCCTTCTTCACCAAATAAACAAAGGTGTAATTTCCTTTGGCAGAAACCCGTAAACAGTTACAGCTGGCACAGAAATTTTTCTCGTAAGGCATAATCAAGCCGATTTTCGCACATAATCTGGATGACGAAAAACTTTTGCGGGGCCATCAGATCGTCTTTTTGAGCTTGCAATTTGCCAACGGAAAGTAGTTTTTGTTCAAGAACCTGATCCCGGATAAATGATGTTTTTGGAAGAATGAATCCATCTCGCCGGTTTGCATTAATTCGATAAAACGCACTTTTGAATCGGTTTATCTTTAATCCATGCCAAAAACGTTTCAAAATCATTGGCATTTAGGTCTTTCATTAAGACAGAATTGACCTTACTTTTTCTGGTAGCCGCATTCAAAAGGCGCGATCGATGCCGCGCATAATTTCATCAAATTTATTAACGCCGGTAATACGTTGGAACATTCTTGGATCGAGACTATCAACACTTACATTAATAGACGTCACTCCGGCGTTTTTCACGCAGCAACATCTTTTAGTAAGCGAAAATCCGTTCGTTGTGAGTGCGATTTGTTTGATGCCTTCAATTTGGCTAATAGTTTCTACAATTAGGCAGAAAATCTTTTGCGCAATGTCGGCTCCCCACCGGTAATACGCACTTTTTCTGTTCCTATTAAACTCAAAAATTATTCACCAAACGGCGAATTTCATCTAAGGTAAAGGAAACTCAGGCTTGTTTGGCTCCGGCTGACAACCGTTCGGCAAACAATAGTTACAACGGAAGTTACACACATCCGTGATAGATAGTCGTAGATAATAGTATTCACGCTGGAACGGATCAACAAGTTGAACTGCTCCAACATTTTTGATTGGAATGGATTGCATTTGACACCTTTCTAAACAACGGAGAGGATAAGCCGTTTCCAACGTATCCCTGAATAATACAAACTGCGTACTATTGGCATTACCACCATATTTTTTACAAAACGTAGGTTAAGTAAGCTCGGAGTTTATGCGATTAACGAATTTTTCAGTATTGTAAAGAGATTCATGAAAACAAAAAGCAATCAATTAATTTGATCTAGATTATAAAATGACAAAATTCTTTAAAATCAATTATATATAAATTTATATAGCGATAAATTAAATAACGAAAAATTGGTACTTTTATAGCCTTTAATCAGGTTCAACTTCTCTATTTAAAATAGATCGCTATAATGTTCTGGACAGAATATGAGAGGAAATATAATGGCGGATTTTAAAGGCTATCAACAACTACGAAAATCTCAGTCGGATCACCAAAATCGTGGCCATCGGCGGTGGACATGGATTGGGGCGTGTCATGTCTCGCACGTTTTATGAAAGAACGGTTAACCGGCATTGTCACTACCACCGACAACGGCGGCTCTACAGGTCGTATTCGTACCGCTCAGGTGGCATCGCGTGGGGTGATTTGCGTAACTGCTTAAATCAAAGTCATCACCGAACCGAGTACCGCCTCTGCCCTTTTTGAATACCGCTTTTCAGTGGCAATGGCAGAATTAGCAGGTCACAACCTCGGCAATCTCATGCTAAAAAGCCTGGAAGATATGCATATTCGCCCAACGGAAGCAGTGAATCTGATTCGTCGATCTGTTGCAGGGTGAAGTCATTTTCATCGTGCCCATGTCAGAAGAATCTGTTCACCTTGCGCTGCGATTAGGTTGCGGCATCCAGCGTTATAGGGCGAAGTCAGCATAGACCAGCCTAACAGACTTGCCAAAAATCCGTTTTTCTGGTGCCTAATGTCACCGCCACAGCGGAAGCGATTCAAGCCTTAAAAAGCCGAAATCATTTTATTTGGCCCCGATGGTTTCTTAACCAGCATTATGCCGCCTATTTTATTACCGGAAATTATAGAACAGCTACAACGCAGCCAAGCGATCTTTATTGATAATCTCAGTACTGAATCCGGCCCGGCCGCGCGTCTTTCATTAACGGATCGTATTCAATGGATTCAGCAAAACCGTGGGTAAACCGATTATTGATGGCGCCATTGTGCCGAGCGATGCTGCAATTGATAAGCAACTTCATCTCAAAAATTCTCGCCGGTCGTCTTAATGCCGACGATTTCTCCTATCGCCACGATCGCACTTCTTCTGCTCTGCACTGTGACGCATTGGTTGGGGGATTGGTTTGAAAAGCCGGACATCAGTCAGCAAATCCAAAATGGAAGCCACGAATATTTAGTGAAGTGCGGTCGCATAAAAACAACATTTTTCACCGCACTTAAATCTCTACGCAGATCACAAAATTCACATTTTTTGCTTAATAAAAACACATAACTCAGCATAATGGTAAAGTTATTTCATCAGGAGATTGAATTATGCATGTTTCTACTTAGCGGTTCTCGCTATGGCAATACAGGCTATTTGGAACATGCGATTCCATGGTTTGCAAGATTTTTAGCGCCATACCAAAGGCAAGAAAATCGCTTTTTAGTGCCTTACGCAGGGCGTGCGTCAAACCAACGATCAATACGAACAAAAAGTGCAACAAATTCTGGCGCCGTTGAATATGGAGATTCAGTCGGTACATCACGGCAAACCGCACCGCGCCATTATTGAACAAGCGGATGTGATCGCCATTGGTGGTGGCAATACGTTTTTGTTTGCTAAAGCAAATGTATGAACATGGTTTATTGGACATTATCCGTGAAAAAGTGAAAAGCGGCACGCCATATTTCGGTTGGAGCGCGGGTGCCAATATGGCGAGCAAATCGATCATGACCACCAATGATATGCCGATCACTTATCCGCCGTCTTTTGATGCGCTTAATCTGTTCCCTTATCAAATCAACCCGCATTTTATTTCAGGCAAAATGCCTGGGCATAACGGGGAAAGCCGTGAAGAACGTTTTGAGAATTTTTATTGGTGAACCCGACGGCACAAATTTTACGCCATGCCGGAAGGCACTGCGTTTTTAATTAACGGCAATCAGGTGAAAATTCTGGGTGAACATAATACTGTGCATTTCGGTGAAAATATGCAGCGCCGTGACATTCCTGCCGGCTCGGTGTTTGAAATCTGATTGTAAATAAAAAGTGCGGTCGGTTTTTCAGTGTGTTTTTCGGATGTGAAAAACGTTTTGAAAATCGACCGCACTTTTACTGGAAAGATTAAAGAATTATTTCTTAAACACGCTCACGTTATTAAAACCGCTTTCTTTTAAATACAGCGCCTGCAACTTACTCATCACGCCACGCTCGCAATACAACACGTAATTCTTGCTTTGATCAACTCGGCGAATTGACCGGAAAGTTTATAGAACGGCAGCAGAAATCATTGCTTGATTTTTCAATGTGTAACGGGTTTTTCATCGATTTTCTTCTGGAGCTACGAATATCAGTCAAATCACATCATTTGCCGCCAACACGGACACCGTATCCACAGAAACGACCTCTTTCTCCGCTTGCTCGGCAATTTGGCGAATATCTAAATATTGCGCATTTTCCACCGCACTTTCCAACACGGCAAAATTGAAATTGCCTTCTTCCTGTTCAATTTTTCGCTCTTATCGCTTTCACCGTCGGATTCTTGGAAATCACGCCACAAAATTCCGGCATGGATTTGGCAATATCATCGGTGCCAATGTGTTTTGCCATGGCGATGATTTGTTCTTTGTCGTGCGTAATTAACGGACGCAACACCAACACCTCAGAGGCTTCATCAATTAAACGTAAATTGGTTAAAGTTTGGCTGGAAACCTGCCCTAGCGCCTCCCCTGTCACAATCGCCTGAATGTCGAAACGTTGCGCGATTTTTGGACGCCGCGCTGCACCATCATCCGTTTAAGCACTACGCCCATTTGCCCGTTATCTATGTTCTCAAGGATCTCACCTACCACGCCTTCAAAGTTAATCGCTACGAAAACGCACTTTGTGGGAGCTACCGTAACGTTGCCAAATGTGATACGCCATTTGTTTTACGCCAATTTCGTGTGCTGCACCGCCTAAATTAAAGAAGCAATAATGCACACGTGAACCGCGACGTAACAGCATATAACTGGACACACCGAGTCAAACCCGCCGGAAATCAGCGACAACACATCTTCCTGCGTGCCGATCGGATAACCGCCGATGCCTTCATAACGGGCTCGCACCAACATCATTTTGTCGTCTTCAATTTCAATACGCACCGTCACATCAGGATTTTTCAGTTTGCACTTTGGCACTGGCAATATGTTGATTCAACCCGCCACCAATGTAACGTTCTGCGTCTAATGAATTAAATTCATGTTTGCCTTTACGCTTCACACGAACGCAAAAAGGTCTTGTTTTCCAACTGTGACGCCACATCCGATAACGTTTGCTCAAAAAATATCATGCAGACTGGAAAACGGTTTTCTTCCACTTGTAGAAAATGATGAATCCCGGGATACGTTGCAGCTGCTCGATGAGCATCGGTAAATTTGCTTCGATTTTTCGACCGCACTTCGATGTAATCCCAATGTCTCTACTACCGCGACTGTATGTCATGCTTTGTCAATACATTACGGATATTGCCGGTCAGGATTTTTCACGAACCGTTTCCGCACGGATTCGCTTTTTAATCATAATTTCAGGGAATAATTTAATAATAAATTTCATGTTGGGTTGACTTCTTTGTTCCATTAAAAAAATGCCGTGCATTTTAGCAGATAAAGGGAAAAATGCTATTTATTCATACTGAGTCAACAAGCCTTTACTGAGTTTATTTGTGTAATTATTTATATAATGAATATTTATATTATTCATTACTTTTAAAACGAATAACAAATTGATTATTAAGAGAATACTAACTGCTAGCTCATTTGTTTTGATTAAGATCATGGTTATTTTTCATCTCTCCCACTAGAATCCATCTAACCAATTATGGTTATTATTCTTTCTTGTTATAAAAATAATAAAAATTTTTCTTTGTTAGGGGTGAATTATGAAAACAACAAAAATAGTGACCGTACTTTTGTCTCATGGGGCTGGGTGCAGGGCTTATTGTGGGGTTCTCAGTGGATTATGCACAAAACAAGTACGCCTGAATTTTTGTGTCAGTTGTCATTCCATGGATTATCCGCGTCAAGAATGGGAAGGTTCCAAACATTTTGCCAACGCGAAAGGTATTCGAGCGGAATGTGTCGATTGCCATATTCCGCAGGAAGGCTGGCATTATGTGAAAGCCAAATTTATCGCTGAAAGATTTGTATTTCGAAGCCGTCGGTAAGATGGACAGCAAAGAGAAATACGAACAACATCGTGCGGAACTGGCGCAAGCGGTTTGGGATGATTTAAAGCCACCGATTCGGAAACTTGCCGTAGTTGCCATAGTTTTGATGCCATGGAATTGTCATCAGCAAACCAAACTGGCCAAACAAATGCATATTGAAGCTAATGCCAACAAACAAACCTGTATTGATTGCCACAAAGGCATCGCTCACTTCTTACCTGTGATGCACGCGGAAGAGTCCGCTCGATAAATCAGCTACGCCATAAGGTAGTCTTTATCGTCGAGATGCCATCCCTTTACGCGAGCGAAATGGTGAAAGCACAAGATGCAAAGGCGGTGAAGTGCGTTTAATGCCATTTACCGAAGTCATACAGTGGCAGGCGCAAGGCGATCAAATTCACGGCACGATACATGGTTGGCAACAAACAGGCGCGGAATCTGTGGTGTATTTGGATTTGAGGTAAACGTATTACAGTGGCATTGTTAGATGAAGATGCACGCAACAATGTGCAAGTGTTGCAAAACCAAACACGATGAAGTGACCGATTCCGAATGGAAAGAAGTGAATGTTGCCGTAAACGTAGCAAAAAGCAAAAATGTCTTCGAATTTGACCGCACTTAGTCAATATGGCAACAACTTAAATCAAAACAATTGTAGCGGTTGCCATGCTGTTATCGGCGCGGATCACTACACGGCCAACCAATGGATTGGCGTGGTCGAATTCCATGAAAGATCGTACTTCAATGAACAAAGATGAGGTACGTGCCTCACCATTTATTTGCAACGCAATGCCAAAGATATGAAAACAAAATAATCTATCTTGGCAATTTTTAAGTTTAATGACGACGACAAGACGAGGCTTAAAATGAAAAAAACACAATGATTAATCAACAACGCCGCGTTTTTTGAAAAACGTCTGCGGGCGTTGCGGGCGCATCACTATCCGGTGGTGTAGTCGGCTCTATGGTTTCCTCAAATGCGAATGCGGTAGAAACCAAAATGACAACCGTTGTCACTGCGGCTCACTGGGGGCCGATTGGTGTGGTATTGGAAAAACGGTAAAGCGGTAAAATCCGGCCCGGCGATTGAACCTGCCGTACCCAATGAATTGCAAAGCGTTGTACCCGATCAACGCTATAGCGAAACCCGCGTGAAATATCCGATGGTGCGCAAAGGATTTCTTGCCAACCCGAGCAAAAAGCGACACCACCATGCGTGGGCGCGATGAATGGGTGCGCGTTTCTTGGGATGACGCCTTGGATTTAGTGGCACAATCAACTCAAACGGGTGCGTGAAGAGCATGGCGCGACAAGCATTTTTGCCGGTTCTTACGGTTGGTTTAGTTGCGGTTCATTGCACGCTTCCCGTACGTTGTTACAACGTTATATGAACGCTACCGGCGGTTTTCGTAGGAGCATAAAGGCGACTACTCCACCGGCGCGGCGCAAGTGATTATGCCGCACGTGTTGGGTACGATTGAAGTCTATGAACAACAAACCAGCTGGGGAATCGGTGTTGGAAAAATAGCGATATTATCGTGCTTTTGGTCAGCCAACCCGCTCACTACCATGCGTATTGCATGGATGTCCACTGACCAAAAAGGGATTGAGTATTTCAAAAAAATTCCAAGCCAGCGGCAAACGCATTATTTGTATCGACCCTCAAAAAGTGAAACCTGCCAAATGTTGAATGCCGAATGGTTACCGATTAACACGGCAACGGACGTGCCGTTAATGCTTGTATTGCGCACACCTTAGTGAGCGAAAATAAACACGACAAAGACTTCCTGAAAAAATACACCACCGGTTATAGCAAGTTTGAGGATTACCTCTTAGGCAAAACCGACCACCAACCGAAAGATGCGGAATGGGCGGAAAAAATCTGTGAGCATACCCGCCGATAAAAATCAAACAACTGGCGAAAGATTTCTCAAGTAAACGCACCATGTTAATGGGCGGCTGGGGAATACAACGTCAACGCCACGGAGAACAAAGCCACTGGATGTTGGTCACACTCGCTTCCATGTTAGGACAAATCGGCTTACCGGGCGGCGGTTTCGGCTGAGTTACCACTATTCAAACGGCGGTGTACCGGCAGCCACAGGCGGTATCATCGGATCCATCACAGCAAGTCCATCAGGCAAAAGCCGGTGCAAAAACCTGGTTTGGATGACACCTCCAAATCAGCTTTCCCATTGGCTCGTATTGCCGATGTGTTGCTCAACCTAGGCAAAACTATTCAATATAACGGCACCGAAATCACGTATCCGGACATCAAAGCCGTATATTGGGCGAGGCGGTAACCCATTTGTTCACCACCAAGACACCAATACGTTGGTGAAAGCCTTCCAACAACCGGAAGTGGTGATTGTGAACGAAGTGAACTGGACGCCGACTGCGCGCATGGCGGATATTGTGTTGCCGGCAACCACCAGTTACGAACGCAATGACTTAACCATGGCAGGTGACTATTCCATGATGAGCATTTACCCGATGAAACAAGTGGTCCCGCCGCAATTTGAAGCCAAAAATGACTACGATATTTTTCGTTGAACTCGCTAAACGTGCCGGCGTGGAAGAACAATACACCGAAGGCAAAAACCGAAAATGGAATGGCTGAGGAATTCTACAACGCCGCCTTTTACTGCCGCCCGCACAAACCGCGTTGCGATGCCACGTTTTGATAAATTCTGGGCAGAAAACAAACCGCTAAATTTTTGAAGCAAATGAAGTGGCGAAAAATGGGTACGCTATGGTGAATTCCGTGAAGATCCGTTGCTTAATCCGCTCGGTACACCATCCGGTAAAAATCGAAATTTATTCCGATGTGATTGCCAAAATGGATTACGACGACTGCAAAGGGCATCCAATTTGGATGGAGCCGGAAGAGTTTGCCGGCAACGTTACCCAAAGAATATCCGCTCGCCTTGGTGACGCCACACCCGTACTACCGTTTGCATAGCCAATTGGCGCATACCTCATTACGCCAAAAATATGCGGTCAATGATCGTGAACCGGTGATGATTCACCCTGAAGATGCCGCACCACGTGGTATTAAAGACGGTGACATCGTGCGCATTCACAGCAAACGCGGACAAGTGCTTGCAGGCGCAGTTGTCACGGAAAAACATTATCAAAGGCACCGTCGCCTTACATGAAGGCGCATGGTATGACCCGATGGATTTAGGGCGAAAGTGAAAAAAACATTGTGCAAAAACGGCTGTCCGAACGTGCTTACCCGCGATGAAGGCACTTCAAAACTGGCGCAAGGTAACTCACCGAATACTTGTATCGTGCAAGTAGAAAAATTCGTCAGCCAAGCCCCAGAAGTCACAGTGTTTAAACAACCAAAACACGCAGCGTAAAAAAACGCCATAAAAATGACCGCACTTTGGTTGATAAAATCAAAGTGCGGTTTTGTTTTTAGGGTATTTTTCTATATGATGTAGTATCAATGACAAGTTCAACGATAAATTAGTTTGATGCGCTAGTTTGTTTATCCCCTGCTACCTTCTTCCATTTCTGAATCTTACTGCGAAAAATAAAATTATTTAATATTGATAAACCAGAAATTTGTTACTATTTCCTCTTTATCATGATTCCTACAACCAAAACAAAATGATTGTAGGAATACAGAAAAAGATGTGAAAATTACTTTTTGTCTTTATTTACAATATTTTGACACCTTCAATTGTTCCTTCTATAGCATCTTTAACATCTTCAGCGACTTCTTTAACTTTTGCTGCTACTTGTTCTGCTGCCCTTCTTTTTCTATTTTTGTCACCGGTTAATTTACCTACAGTTTCTTTTACTGCGCCTTTTAGCCTGGTCGATTTTTTTCTTCAATTGACATAATTAGAACTCCTTTAATTAAAATTACTTTTTAAAACCATATTACGAGAAAAATTACTTATGCTCTTTTTTTCCAAGAAAAAATGATACAACAACAATAACAATTACTGCACCTAAGATAGAAGGAATCAATGCCATTCCTGCTAGGGGTTGGACCCCATGCGCCAAAACAACGATTGACCTACAGATGAACCAATTAAACCAGCAACGATATTAGCAATTATACCCATTGCTCCACCTTTTTAGTAATTGCTCCTGCAATAAAACCTATAAACCCACCAATAATGATTGACCAAATCATAATTCACTCCTTTGTACATAATGTTTATTTATCTTGATATGCTTAAACTAAACAGTTGTTGTATATTTAATATACTTTAAGTACCCTACACCATTTTATATTAAAAACTAACAAAAATTTCTCGGTTGTCGTACCAAGTTTTTAGAGTTTTTCTATTGATAAACTATAAATTACTTAGCGAAGCTTATGTTTTTCTGCTTCGCCGATGGCATGTGGGATTTATTTTACGCTGTTGCTATTGAATACCCATCGCTTTATCGAAAGATTCTCCAATCCGGTTTGTTTCTTAGATTTTCTTTGAGTTATCCTCCCATACTATTGCTCATTGGTTCCATACATTTGAAAAACCTTTACTGGTGATTTGTCTTGCTGTTTCATATAAAAAGATTTTTATTTTTAATGATAAACATCTATCTAATTGCATTCGTTACTCTCCATAAAAGAGCTTAAAATGAGTTTTACAACTTGGGCACTTCATTTATCATCCAAAAATCTTTTTGTTGTCAGGGGATTTTATATAGCTGCATAAGGCTTCTGTTGTAACAGGCTTTTGATGTTTGAATCGCTTCAATCAATTCAATTTTATCCTGATAAATCCGCATGATACCCTCATAAAACGTTTTTAACTCTCGCTCACTTCTCCGCTTAGCATCGCAATTTCCTGTTTTAATGCATAAGGCATGTGCCGTGGTCCGCGCACAGCAGTGACTCCAAATTGTGCCATTTTAGCGCGGGGGATGAGGGGCTTATCGTATTCTTTCAAGCAACGAATTTTCATGACTCTTTTCACCTGTAAATCATCCTTTCGTTTTTGTGATACGGAATGTTCACCTCTAATACCAAACATTTATAGCGAATAGCCCCGTAGGTTCAGTGATGTACATATACACAATGTCATCCACAGCAATATTGTTGCTCTGCTTCCAATGTATCTCACCGCCTTTGCGTAAGTCTTTCTCCATCGTAATATTTCGGGTTAGCCGGCACGATCCATTCTGTATAACGGGCGATCCCAAGTTGCTTTTTTCACTTGGCGGGTGGCGGTGAGATCAAAAGCTGGCGTTCAATAAAAACAGCACGGTATCTTTCTCCACAGAGCCATCCAACAAGACCGTCAACCAATGATTTTTGTTCATGTGATACGCCGGTAGGAAGCCTGCTTGCGGCAGAAATAAACTCAACATTTCAGGAGTGCATTTCACGTTCATCACAGGCAATTTCCCTGCACCACTTAGCCCCAACGATGATTTTTTCAACATTCATCGCAATGGCATACCATTTTACGATTATCGACGTGACGCAATACACCATAGTCAGGGTGATTTTTTTCCAAAGATATTCCGGCTTAGTGTCATATTGGCTTAGACATAATCAAATAATTGTCGGGTTAAATTTTGTTTTGCATGCTAACCTCACTTTTATTGCGGCTATTTTTATTCTACGCCGAAAACTAAGCAATGTATTGCAGAAACACTAAAAATGACCGCACTTTATTCTCTCAACCTAAAGTGCGGTCACTTTTTCAGTATTTTTAAATTAATCTGCTAGAAATAATGGTCCCATCGGCATTTTCGGCAACTCAAATCGGTCGGGATAAAGCACATTGACCAAAATATAATCCTTCCGGTTTAGCTGTCGGTGCTGCGAGAGTACGATCTTTCTGAGCCAACAACCAAGCTAACCATTCCACAGGTTGATTGCCACAACCTACTTCAATTAGGGCTGCCAACAATGTTACGCACCATGTGATGCACAAAAGCGTTAGCTTGAATATCCACGATGATATATTGCCCTAGGCGACTGACGTTTAAATGGTGCACATTACGCCACGGCGTGTTGGATTGGCATTGTGCGGCACGGAAAGAACTGAAATCATTTTCACCGAGCAACGCCTGCCCCGCCTGGTGCATTAATTGATGATCAGAGTTCCAAATGGCAATGGGTCACGCCTTGCTGCAAAATGGCTGAACGCAGTTTATTACAATATAAAATGTAACGATAACGACGGGCAGTGGCGCTAAAACGGGCATGAAAAATCATCATCGACTACTTTCGCCCACCGCACAGCAATATCATCAGGCAAATTTAGCGTTGACACCGAAAACTCCAGGCCTTCTCAGGACGATTGGCTGTTGTTTCAAAATGGATCACCTGCCCTGTGGCATGTACACCGGAATCCGTACGGCCTGCACAGAAAAATACTGATTTCTTCATTGGCAACGGTGGAAATCGCCCGTTCCAATTCAGCCTGTACACTGGCAACTTTTTCTTGTTTCTGCCAACCGAAATAATCTTTTTCCGTCGTATTCCACACCTAATGCAATTTTCATGTTCTGCCCTGATTTTACTTAAAACGGCGTGCATTATAACAAGGCTTGGCGGATCTCAAAAACATTCTAAAAATCCACCGCACTTTTGCTGAATTTCGCACATAAAAAGCAGAGATTGCTCTCGCTTTTTTTGGAAAAACGTATAAAAAATTAACGTTTGAGTATTGTGGACGACGACGTGCTTTGTGTAAACCCACTTTTTACGTTCAACGCGACGTGCGTCACGAGTGACGAAGCCGGCTGCACGAAGTGCAGGACGTAAGGGTTTCATCGTATTCCATCAATGCACGGGTAATACCATGACGGATTGCACCCGCTTGACCGGAAATACCACCACCTTTAACAGTGATGTATAGGGTCTAATTTATCAGTTAATTCAACCAATTCTAATGGTTGACGTACGATCATACGAGAAGTCTCGCGACCGAAATATACGTCTAATTCACGTTGGTTGATGGTGATCTTACCATTGCCCGGTTTGATAAATACACGAGCTGAAGAGCTTTTTGCGGCGACCTGTGCCGTAGTTTTGATTCTCTGCCATATCCTAAAACCTCGTGATTAAATGTCTAATACTTGTGGTTGTTGTGCAGCGTGTTGGTGTTCAGCACCCGCATACACTCTTTAATTTGCGGAACATTGCACGGCCTAATGGACCTTTCGGCAACATACCTTTAACCGCAATTTCAATCACTGCTTCAGGACGGCGCGCGATCATTTCTTTGAAAAGTCGCTTGTTTGATACCACCTACATAGCCTGTGTGCCAGTAGTAAATTTTTATCGCTTTCTTTGTTACCGGTTACAGCAACTTTGTCCGCGTTAATCACGATGATGTAATCACCTGTATCAACGTGCGGAGTATATTCAGCTTTATGTTTACCACGAAGACGACGCGCTAATTCAGTCGCCAAACGACCCTAAAAGTTTTACCTGTCGCATCTACTACATACCAGTCGCGTTTGAACCGTTTCTGGTTTTTGCTACAAAAGTTTTTCATTAATTAATTACCAATATAATAATATTAATACCCAGTGCTTAAAAAGCACAACCAGTTATCTTAATCTTCACCCCTTCGAGTGCGATCTCGACAAAAATAATGCGCGGTGGGAATCCACAGCATTTACAGGGTCGGGCGATTATACATAAAAACTGTGGGGAATGCTAATTTTTAAGCAAAAAATTGATAAATTTTCTTTAAAAATATACCATTTCTCTCCGCCACTGACGGCATGAATATCTAATCTTTTATCACACTAAGGAACTCACAAAATGTCTTTTTTTAAAGAAAGCAATTTGGCTTTTTGGCGCATTTTTCTTTACTTTCTAATTTTTCACTGCGTTTTACGCTGTATTGATATTTAAATTTTACTCTCAAACTTTACCCTCCCACAGGAGTTGGGGTTTTGAGTAATGCTGTTTATTTAGCTATACCGTATTCCAGAGGCATTTTTCTTTTTAATCTACTTTATGCTGATTTGGGGAATATCCACCGGATTTATCCTCGGATTATGCCAATTCAGGAGAAGCGTTAAAGGCGTTCTTAGCGCCACCTTTATCGGAACCCTCATCGCCGGAGTTTCCTTTTATGTCATACTAAATGATATATCCCTTTTACTTCTGTCTTTTTCCACGGCGCATTAACCGCAATTTTTGGCCTAATTGCTTTTCCGAATAAAGCGGGAATTCTCTTAGAATCCCAAATTATCTTTAAAAATGTTTCCGAAAGCCGTCTCAACGGGAGCAAATTTAACAAACCAGGTCATAGAGAAAAAGGCTTTGCATCTTACCGTTGGTTAATTCCTCTTGCGTTTACTTTGCTTGGAACCGTTATTTTTGGAATTACGTCCATATTATTAGCAGGAGTTACAGGTATAGCAAATATTGTAGCGTTAATGCTCTTGATGATGATTATTGTTGTGTTACCAATGTTACTTACCGGACTTACCATCATGTTCAAACGATTCCACAAGAATTCTCGCCACATTGTTTTCAGCGTTCTTATCAGTGCGGTTTATTACAGTTTGGTTGCTCTTGTATTTAATGACAGTGGCATTAAAGAACTCAGATTATTTGCAATACCAAACTACGCTGCATTAATCCTTGCCATCATCTTATCCGCATTGATTTCACTTATTGTGCCGATTAACAAAACCGAATAAGCCCAATAAAAAGCCCTATCACGAAAGATAGGGCTGTTAAATCTAATACTGTCGCCGTTAGGCAAAGGGTTGTAATTCCGGGTTAATCGGTGTTTCGGCAATATTATTCGCATAGTTACATAAGGTTGCCAAACTCACACCTAAAAATCACATCAATAGCATGTTGTTGGGTATAACCGGCGGCGAAAAATTCATTTAATTGCGCTTCAGTTAATTTTGGCTTTTTGTAGCATTACCGCCAAGGTGAAACGGGCTAACGTATCCAGTTTTGGATCCGATTCAATGCGTGCAGTGGCACTGAATTTGTTTTACCACGTCCTCTTCCAGTTTAAGCACCTTTAATGCAATTTTTGGTATGCCCGGCCACACAGAAACCTACAACCATTTACCACCGCAGCAGTAATTTGCACCACTTCACGTTCAGCAGCGGTTAAGCTGTTACGACCGTTAATACCGCCAACCGTGCGGTAAGTTTCTAACGCCGTTGGGGCGTTGGCTAATACGCCAATTAAATTGGGAATAAAAACCGTTCGCGCTTTGTACGGCTTTTTAATGCATCTTTTGCCTCTTCCGGGGCGGATTCAATGGTGTGGATTTGAAATTGGGACATCATAAGCTCCTGTTGTGAATAAATGGATTATCGGAGGCAGATAATACGCAAAAATTCTTCGCGTTGCGAAAGACATAATATTTATGAAATATATAAAAAGTTATAACCACCATTCAATACGCCAATGGTAATAAAAAGTGCGGTTGACAAAAACAACGTTTTTTTAAACATCGGCTTTGCTGACAGCCCTTTTGGGGTAAAACAAGTGAGCTTGTGAATAATTTTAGGCTCATTTTTCAAGCAACTGCCTAACCCACTTTGTCGTTGTACCGGATTTTTTTACCGCACTTTCCCACACACTTTGCAACGCAAACACCGTGAGGAAATCCTTGGTACGGGTGATGCCTGTATAGACCAATTCTTTAGAAAGCACCGGGCTGTTTTCCAACGGTAAAAATCAAGAAAGTATGCGGAAATTCAGAGCCTTGAGATTTATGCACGGTCATCGCAAAATGCCGTTTCATGGTTAGGGCACGCGACTTGCCAATACGGTTTTGTAGCTATTTTGCCCTTGCTCAAACCACACCCGACCATCATCTAAATAAATACCAATATCACCGTTATATAAACCTACATTATTGTCATTTTGAGTGACCATGACAGGCTTGCCCACATACCATTCCCGTTCGGTATTAAATTGAAGTAAACGTTTTTGACGTAATTTTTTTCCGCAATGGCGAGATTTAATTGCTCTACACCAAACTCCCCTACACGCAATGCCGTTAAAAACGAATGGCATTAAACGCCGCAAAAATCGACCGCACTTTGTCTTCATTTAAAGGGGAATCCTGAGTAATCAATTGCAAATAATGGGAATATTCTTCTGCCGCCCGATCGACAACGGTTTTTCACGCAAGCTTTACGTTGTTGGATATCCTCTTTATTCGTGACATATTGCGCAAAATCCACCAAATACACGCCACAGGCTTTTTGTAAGATGTTTCTGATATTGCTGTAATAATTGCCAACTTTCCGCCGCACAGCCTGTATTTACCGCAGTTGCTAATGCGCCCACTTCAGGATTTGTGCCGAAACGACGACTAATTTGTAAATAACAAATGCTGTCGCTAATAGGATTAACAGCTTCGTCAGAAGGCAGTGATACCCCGTCGTTGCCTTTTAAATATTGCGCCATTGAAGGGCTATAAATCGGTTGTGTCGCATTCACGAAACGCCCTAATTCCCCCAAAAATGGCACCAGCTTCCACAGAGGCAAGTTGGTCTTTATCACCCAATAAAAATCAATTTGGTTTCCGGCTTAAGGGCATCAAGCAATTTCGCCATTAAAGTGAGATCGATCATTGAAGCCTCATCCACCACCAACACATCCAACGGTAATGGATTATCAGCGTGATAACGGGTTTCCTCACTGAAAAAAACGCACACCGAGCAAACGATGAATGGTTTCTGCATTCATCGGAATTTCTGCAGATTTTCGATAATTTCCCGTTTGTTTGGTTCTCGTGAAAATGTCTGTTTTAAACGATCCACCGCATCCACAATCGATTCCGTTAAACGCGCAGCCGCTTTTCCCTGTCGGTGCGACGAGTTTGATGCGTAAGCGGTTTTTGATAAAGTTCTTGTAGCGTTAACAGGGAGCTTAGTCACCGTAGTGGTTTTCCCTGTGCCGGGCCCGCCTGTAATTAAACAAAAGCGCTGACGTAACGCCATTGCCACTGCAATTTTTGCCAGTTAATGCCCTGTTCTTCCTGAAAATAGCGATTGAGGATCGATGCAATTTGGTGAGTTGCTTTGCTTGAAAAACAGGCTCAAAACAGACCGCACTTTTGAAGTAATCGGCAATACGAAATTCATCCCTGCCAAATGCGATAAAAATATAAGCGATTAAACTGCAACACCAACGGTGCAATTTGTTTTAACGGTTCGGCACTAAAAGGCAATGTGTTGGGCGTCTAGCAATTTCGTCTGCCACTGCGCAATGGGCAGATAATCAATTTTTGCTGAATTTCCGTTAAGTAAACACGCTCGTTGAAATAATCCTGCAAGCCGAATAAATCCTGTTCCGTAGATTGATTCAGCAAAATACAGGTGTTGCCTTGGCGATAACTGAAATTTGCACAACGCCGCCATCAACACCGCCAAATTCTGAATGGAAGAAGCATATTGAAAAGGTTGCTGTTTGCGGTGAATAAACTCGGCAAAATAATAGTCGGCGGCGTTGATAATGCCTTTTCTTTGAGTTGGGATAATAGAGCTAACATCAGAATAAATTCTCCAAAGCCTGAATCAACGCATAATCCGGCTTATCAAAAAACACCGTGTTGATTTTCACCGTTCATGCCGCGTAAGAAACAATAAAAATACGCCGCCGAAATGGGTTTCGTAGTCATAGTTTGCATCGCGCTGTTGCAAATAACGGTGTAATGCAAAGGGTGTAAAATAAATACTGCCAGTCGTAATGGTTAGCCAGCATTGCTTGCTCAAGGCTTTTGCCAACGTAGTTTTGCGGCTCGACACCCAGGAAATTCGATTTGTAATCCAGCAAATAATATTTACCGTTATGGCAGAAAACCAAATCCATAAAACCGCGTAACATACCTCGAATAGCGTCAAATTGTAGCGACTCGGAAGGTAGGTGATGGTATTGTTGCAACGCTCGATTAAATGCCGAAACATCAAATAATTGATTCAATTTCAAAATAAAATTGCATTTCTTTCACACAATGGCGACGGGATAAATTCGCCAATTTTTAAAGTCGGCTCCTCTGCACTTAACGGCGTGTGTAAAATAGCGTTCATCCATTGTTGTAACGACGGTAGCCAAGTTTCCTCTAACTGTAACCATTGGCAAAGTTTTTTGGACTTTTTCTTCATTCAACGGTTGGCTAAAAATCGTATTTTCTCTAAGAATCGATGCAAGGCCGTACCGATTTTAATGCCATGCGGAAAAATCAAAGGTGAATAGCCGAAAAGGATAGGCGGATTCACAGCTTGCGGTTTCCGGCAGCGTTTCAGTCGGTTGTTTATTAAAATCGTAATCCTTGCCGCCATCAAAAAAACACGCTCAAAAATGACCGCACTTTCCGCTGCCTGTTGCGCTTTATAATATTTTTATTTTGATGAATGTTTTCAATGGCGCTGAAACTGGTGACCGTCCAGTTTTGTTCAATATGTCCGCTAAATTTGGCAGCCTGCAAGGTGGTTTTAATTTCGGCCTGTCGCCGCAACGGTACTGGTGTTAATGTCTTCGTATCGGTAATCACAATACTATTTGCCGGCGCTTTTGCCACAATTTATCCAACAACGGCAGACTTTCATACGCGTTCGGCTTGCTTTCCGTTTGAATCCCCCTGCCTCAACACATAAAGCAAACTACTCCATTTTTCAAAGGTTTTGAGGCACGCCAATGACCAGCTGATATTTGGCTCGGGTTAACGCGACATAAAAGCAAACGTAATTGTTCGGCAAAATCTTCTTTTTGCACCAAGTCGATATGGGATTTATCAAAATCCCACAGCACCTCGTTGCTGTTCTTCATCAAAATAAGTGGAAAGTTGATTCGGTCAAAATGAAGAGGCATAACCGATAAAACGGCAACCAAACCAAATCGTATTCCAAACCTTTGATTTATGAATGGTCACGATCTTGACCAATTGCAATTCGCTTTCCAACCGCACTTGTTGCTCTTTTTGCCGATCTTCACCCTGAATTTGTTTTTCAAACCAACGCAACAACGCCGCCTCACTTTCATTTAACGTTGCCGCTTCCTGCAACAGTTCCGCCAAATGTAATAAATCTGTGACTATGCGTTTGCCATCTGCCGTTGGGTACCATTTTTTTCCGTGATTTTTCTTGTAAAAACAAACGGTGTAACATCACCAACACCCTTGTTTTTGCCACGTTTTTGATACTGAATAAATTTCTCCACCCAGTGTTCCCCAAGCGTTTCATTCAATCTGATATGTTGAATATCGGCAGATGTTTGCGCAAAAATTTCCGTTGCCACGGCATTTTAAAATATGGCGTTCACTAAACGGATTCAGGCAGGCTGTGAGGATCAGTAGCAAATCTTTCGCTACATGACTGTCAAACACGTTGCTGTCTTCCGACAAAATACACTGAGGCAATGCCAAGTTGGCGCAACTCATTTTTAATCAATTCCGCTTCTTTGCGGCTACGCACCAAGACAGCAATGCTTTCCGGTTTTCAGTACTTTTTCTACTGTCTGACCATCAGTGCTAAAAACAGCCTGATTTTCCACCGCACTTTGCAGCCAATGTTGAATAGAAATGGCACAGTTTTTCGCCATATTTTCTTTTACAGAGGCTTCATCTAGATAAAACGCACGGCAGGCTCAGCCTTTCCGTTTAACCAAAAATTGCGGATGATCTTCTCGCGCTTTCACCGGTAAAAATTGAATATCTTGATATAAAAAAACGGGGGATTTTCGGTGAAATCAAATAAATGATTGACGCAAGCCACCACATTTTGTTCGGAACGGTAGTTTTTATCTAAATTGAAACAATGTTCGGCTTGGCGGGCGGCTTGAAATAAGTAAAAATGTCTGCACCACGGAATTTATAAATCGCCTGTTTCGGATCGCCAATCATGATAAAACCTTTATCTGACTGGGAATCGAGCTGCGATTGTTCTACGTAAATTTTTGAGAAAAATCTGATATTGCACCGCGTCCGTATCTTGAAATTCATCAATCATGGCAAATGGGAATTGATACCTAATCAGACGGGCGAATTCGGTATTTTGCGGGTGATACAACGCCTCTTTTAACAGGCGCAACAAATCGTTAAAAACTCTTTTCGCTGTGATTGAGTTTGTATTCCACTAATTGTGTATTAAGGGCATTTTAAATAATGAAACCACAGCGCTTGTGCTAGAACATTCGCGCTGTTGCAACACTTGTAATAATTCATCAATTTGACCAAACACAGCATGGGTCAAAGGTTGTTCACACGCTTCCCCTGCTTGTTCGTTCATCGCCTGTTGCCCAAAACGATAAAAACAATCGGGAAATCTGCAGTCTCTTTTTCCGCCCATTGTTTCATGGCGGTAAGCCATTTCCGGCGAGTTGCTGAAGTGAAGCTACATCGGTTTAATTTTTGTTCTTTCGTGTTTTTATATTTGGTGTTGACTTCCGTTTCAATCAACTCACGATTTCCGCTTCTTTTGTAACCATTTTCCTTTCACTTCCATTATTCGTGTTGTTAAATGTTGTGAATAATCAGCAAGTTTGGGGAGAAATTCGGATAAAAAGAACCGTCAAAAAGTGCGGTGGATTTTTCGGAAGTTTTTAATTCCATACCGGCAAATTTTAATTCGAGAAATCACATTGGATGGTGAAGTGAGGTTTTGTTGAATAAATTCCACAACGGCATAAGGTTGCGAATAAAAATGTGCACGCCACACATTTTTGTGCTAAATGTAACAACAATCGTCTTCTTCTCCGCTCAGTTCCAAATTGAAATGAATCCCCGAATTGAAGGCATATTGCACGAGCATTCGGCGACAAAAATCCGTGAATGGTATAAATCGCCGCCAAATCCATATTCTGTTCCGCCAAAGTCAGGCGTTGGATGGCAAGAGGCAGATCAGTGATTGTTTCGGCTAATCCACGTAAAAATCATCTTGTTCAAATGCATAAATCGCGTGTTTGGTAATAAACGATAAATTTTTGTTTTGCATCATAAATTCGTTCACGGATTTTTCTTTTTCAACTCTTCCGTTGCCATCTCGGTAAACGTCACGACGAGAATCTGTTCTACATTTAACGCATAAGGAAAAGCATTTTCCCCCGCCTGTAACAATAAACGCAAATAAAGCGAACCCATGGTATAGGTTTTTCCCGTACCAGCGGAGGCTTCAATAAGGCTGATGGCATTAAGTGGCGTAGAAATAGGATTGAGTTGTTGCATGGCGTTCGATGAATGAAAAAATAAAAACAAGGGCGGAAAGTCTCCGCCCGATGATGCTAAATTAAAAAGTTGATAACTTTATCGGCCCATAACGTCCAGTTAGACACATCATCCAATGTGCCACGGGTAACGCCGTCAATAAGTTTGGCCTCTGACAAGCCGCGGGCTTTTGTACAACTGGTGCAAAAGTTTGACTTCTGCGCCTTGTGCAATCAAGATCTCCATAACTTGTTGCACATTAGAACCTTCATTTGGATTTTTGACCAACGAGACCACTTAAAACTGAATCGGAGAAACAGAACACTTTGATGTCCACTTCTTTGCCATGCTCTTCCTGCAAAATTGACGGCCAAACGTAAGGCATTGAGCTTTTTCACTGCCATACGGCGATTCATTTAAAATAAAAAGAATTTTTGCATAATGATTAACCTATCCATATAAATTTAATCAAGAACAATACGGAAACCACCCAAACCGGCGCGTTAACTCACGCCAACGTCCTGTTCCACTTTCATCACACAATAGCTGATAAAACCGAAAGGCGATCCTTCCGTGATGGAGTATGTAAATGGCATCATAGCTGAAGTAATAAAGGCCGGAGTGGCTTCAGTTAAGTCCTCCCACGTTACTTTAATCAGGCTAGATGCCATTAAAATACCCACATAAACTAACGCACCTGCTGTCGCATAAGCCGGCACCATACCGGCCAATGGCGAGAAGAAAAATGGTGAGTAAAAACAATAATCCGACGACAACCGCGGTCATTCCCTGTACGTCCGCCGACAGAAACACCGGCACCACTTTCAATATAAGTACTGATCGCAGAGGTACCGATATAAGAACCGACTACGGCGCTGGCACTATCTACATATAAAGGCTTGTTTCATTTTCGGGAAACGCCCTTTTCATCACTGAAACCGGCTTTGTCCGTCACGCCCAATAAAGTTCCAGAAGAGTCAAATAAGTCTCACTAATAAGAAAGAGAAGATGATACCAATAAGTGCCGTATCCAAGGCACCGGCGATATCCACTTGGCCAACCACTTGAGTTAATGCCGGTGGCATGGAAACGATGCCATGGAACATCACGCTTTCATCAAAATACAATGCAAGTGCGGTCACTGTAGCAATTGAAATTAACACGCCGGAATAAATATTACGCGCCGCTAACACGACGATAATAAAGAAGCCAAGAATGCCAAGTAGAACTTGTGGACTGTGTAAATCACCTAAAGCAACTAAGGTTGCAGGATTCGCAACCACCAACCCCATATTTTTGAAGCCGATTAAGGCGATAAAGAAACCAATCCCCGCGCCGATACCTACACGCAAACTGAGCGGAATAGACGCCATTAACCAATAACGAATTTGGAAGATAGTCAATAGCAACAAGCCGACAGAACCCCAGAAAAATGGTGCCCATGCCCACTTGCCAAGAATAACCAAGTTTACCGACAACCACATACGCAAAAACGCATTTCAAGCCCATTGCCGGCGCTAACGCGATAGGCAAGTTACTGAATAACCCCATGGCACTCGTACCGAAGCCTGCAATTAAACACGTAGTCACAAACACAACTTGTTTATCCATGCCTGCATCACCCAACACGGATGGGTTCACGAAGACGATATAGACCATGGTAAAAAGGTGGTAATCCGGCAATAATTTCAGTTTTAGACGAGGTTCCTTTTTCTTTTAATTTAAAGAATTGTTGTAGAAAAGATTGATTTTTCATTATTATTTCCAATCAGAGACAAAAATAAAGACGATGAAAAACAAGGTTATAAGAAAGGTGTTTTTCCCGCTGATTCTAGCAAAAAGATCAGAAAAACTGCGACGGGTTTGGAAAAATAAAAATGTAACTAAATATGAAGAAATTATAAGGAAAGAAAAAGATGGTGCACTGGCTGGACTCGAATCTAAGTATTTAATATTTAAAAATCAATTAAATAAATAACTACTATATTTCATGGTTACTATCATAGTTACTATAAACTAAGTTCACTATAAATCTTTCTTCTACTTTCGAACCATTATATACCTAAATTTTAATAAACGTTTAAAATTTTTATAAAAATGTATTCACCTGTTCACTATATATTATATTTCTTTATTTATTATATATTTATATAGTGAATAGAGTGTTCACTAGAGTATTCACTAGTGTTCACTCTTAAAAATCCCATCTAAATTATATTTTCCTATCTATGTCTGTATAAAAACAAGCAATCAAAACCTCATCTACCCACCGTAGCTTAACGTAGCTAAACTATTAATTTTTAAAGCAATTTACTTCCTGTTTTTGTGTATATATTGTTCTATGGGCTTTTTATAAGCCGTCTTAATTAAGATGATTTTAAAAGGATTAACTATGTTTAAAAACTGTTAGAACTACGCCAACAAAAAGCGGAAAAAGTCGCAGAAATGCGCGCTATGTTAGATAAAGCAGAACAAGAAAAATCGCTCATTAAATGATGCCGAAAACGTTGACTTTGAAAAAGTTGAAAGATTTGGTTAAACAATTGAGCGATGAAATCGCCCGTTATGAAACGGTGGCCGATGAAGAACGTAACATTGCCGACAAAGGCAAACCGGTAGAAACACGCGGTAAAACCTTCAGCAATGACGAACTACGACACTACATTAAAACGGGTGAATTACGAAATCTTTCCACCACCGGTCAAGAAGATGGCGGTTATACCGTGATTCCACAATTGGATAAAGACGTAATGAAACGCTTAACCGATGATAGCGTGATGCGTCAAATTTGTAACGTGGTCCGCTTGCCGGTTGGTGCGAAAGAATACAAAAACTTGTTTTCCGCTGGTGGTGCAGTAGTGGCCCCATGGTGAGGAAGGTCAAGCCCGCAATGGTACCGCCACACGAAACTCCAGCGAAGTCACTATTGCGTTAAACCCTATCTATGCCTATCCGAAAAACTACTCAAGAAATTTTGGACTTCTCCAGCATTGATGTTTTAGGTTGGTTGACTGATGAAAGTACCGAAAGCTTCACCGAAACCGAAGAAACCGACTTAACCGGCGGTGACGGCACGAAGAAATCAAAAGGCTTCTTGTCCCTATGAACGTTCTACCGAAGCGGACAAAGTACGCGCCTTTGGTAAATTACAAAAATTAGAAGTTGCCGGTGCCGACAAAATCACCGCTGATACGCTAATTGATTTGTTCTACACCTTACACAGCAAATACCGTAAAAATGCCGTTTGGGTAATGTCTTCCACCATTGCGGCGGCATTACAAAAACTCAAAAACAAAAACGGCGATTTTATTTGGCGTGATGGTTTAACCGTAGATGCGCCTTCTACCTTTTTAGGTCGTCCGGTTTACTTCCTTGAAACCATGCCGGCAAGTGGTGCCAATAAACCGGTAGTTGCCTTTGGTGACTTTCAAACGCGGTTACTTCATTGTAGATCACGAAACCGGCGTAAGAACCCGCCCTGATAACATTACCGAACCGGGCTTCTATAAAGTCCATACCGATAAATATCTTGGTGGTGGCGTGGTAGATAGTAACGCAATCAAGTTCATTGAAGTTACGGCTTAATCGTCAAAATTCCAAAGGGGCAATTAAGCCCTCTTTTTGTTAAAAGGGAAAGTATGAATAAAGAATTTGAAATCCGTTCATCCGAAATCACCGCAGACAGCGAGAATAAAAAAACTGGTTGGCTATGTGGTGAAGTGGAATAGCCCTTCTGAAGTGCTTTATTGCGATTTTGTAGAACAATTCAGTGCGAATGCGTTTAGTGAAAGTTTAAGCAGCGGTGCCGATGTACGGGCATTATTTGAACACGATCACACCAAACTATTAGGGACGAACCCGTGCGGGAACCTTAAAACTGGAAGAAGACGCAATAGGTTTTACGTTTTGAATTAATGCCACCTGATACCACCTTAGGGCGTGATTTATTGGTAAGTGTTGAACGCGGCGATATTAGCGGGATGTCTTTCGGCTTTTGGGCTAAAGAAGAAACATGGAATTTTGATGTAGAGCCTTGTCAACGCACAGTGGCCAAAGCGGAATTATTTGAAATCACCGTTACCAGCATTCCTGCCTATCCTGAAAGTAGCGTTGAGATTGCCAAACGCTCAATGGCAACCGCGAAGGGAAAAACGCAAGGAAAATCCACCGCACTTTTGAAACAATGGCTCGATGTGGTGGAGGCGTAATATGTGGAACCCATTCAGACGAAAAAGAACAACGCAGCTCACCGATGGCAATTAATGAACTGCTTTCTTATCTTGGTGTATCAAATACCGGCGCAGGGGAATTTGTCAGCCCGAACACGGCGGAAAGTTTACCGGCGGTGATGAGTGCTGTTACCGTTATTTCGAAGCGGTGGCCAGTATGCCTTGTTATTTGTATCAACTTAAAGACGATGGCCGCGAGCGCGTTTATCGTCACCCGGTGGACTATCTCTTAAACGAGATACCAAACCGTAGCCAAACACCGTATCAATTCAAATACACCATGATGCGTCACTGCCTATTAAACGGTAACGCTTATGCGGTGATTGAATGGAACAGCAAAAGGCGAACCAATCAGCCTTACCCCGTATCAACAAGTGCGGTCAATATCTATCGCAAAGTTGGCGGCGAGTATATCTATCAAATTACCGATTTAGACGGCAATACCAAAAACTATCTTCAAGATGAAATCTACATTTACGCCATTCATCCCTTGATGGCTTTTATGGGTCGTTCGCCAATTACGATTTGCCGTGAAACCGTGGGCTTAGGCATTGCTCAACAGAAACACGGTTCGGCAGTGATGAAAAAATGGCTTAATGGCGAGTGGATTAATTACTACCGCCGAATGGTTGGATGATGCCAAAGCACAAAAAGCCGTAAAAGCCCTTGAACGTTACAAAGGCGCGAAGAACGCAGGAAAAACACCAATCCTTGAAGGCTCAATGGAATATAAACAGTTAGGCATGACAAACCAAGATGCGGAATGGTTAGTCAAGCCGTACGTTCACAATTTCCGATATTGCCAGAATCTACAACATTAGCCTGATTTTTCCTTCAAGACTATTCCAATAGCAGTTATTCAAACTTTAGTGAAGCCAGTCGAGCCTTTTTATCGCAAACCTTGCGCCCTTGGCTAACAAACTTTGAACAACAGCTAAAAAGATGCCTTGATGATTGATTTAGGTAGCAACAGTAAGAAACGTTACTTAATCGAATTTGATACAAGCGACTTGACTGTGCACAAGTCAAAGCGAACGCTTCAAGAGTTACGATGTAGCAATTAAAGCCGGTGTAATGTGCCCGAATGAAGTTCGCCGCCGTGAAGGTTTACCGCCTTATGAGGGTGGAGAAGAATTTAGCCAAGCATGAAAACAAACCGTAGAAGTAAAAACGCGGCGATGAACAAGAACGAGGGGGCAAACAATGGCAATCATGATTAAGGCCGGAAAGTATAACAAGGTGATTACCTTACAAAAACGAGATTATGACAAAGAGCGAAAAAATAACACCTACGGAGCATTAAGACCGATTTGGAAGAATGTAGCCACCGTGCGCGCCAGTGTAGAACCGTTACAAGGGCGAGAATATTTTAGTGGCCCGTTTCAAATAGGGGAAAACATTGTAAGAATCCGCCTTCGTTATCTTGAAGGAATCACTCGAAAAATGCGTATTAGATACGGAAACCGCCTATTTGATATTTATTCGGTCATTGACAGTATGGAATCGCACAGAGAATTACAACTAATGTGTAAAGAGGAGAAGCCTATAAAGGCGGAGATGATGATGCTGGATATTAATTTAACGATTGATGAAATCAAAAGCGCACTTAAATCTCGATCATGATTTAGATGATGAGTTACTGGAAGCCTATAAGGTAGCCACATTGGAAGTATGCCAAAAACATATTGGCAAAACCTTTAGGGAAGAAGAAACGGAAAAGACCATCCCTTTTACCCCTGGCGATTAAGATTGGTTGTTTAATGTATATCGCCTATCTCTACACGAACCGCGAAGCAGTCACAGACTTAGCCAACCTTAAAACCGGCACCTATGACGATTTCCGCATTGTGGGAAGTGTATAGAGAACCGTGCGCTTACTAAGATTTAGTAACCGATGCCATACCAACCATTAAGACGCTGTAGCTATCCCGGATGTAGAAACAGTAAAGTCCGGTAGATGTGAGGAGCACAAGCCAAAAGACAACCGCCCAAGCAGTAGCGCACGCGGTTACGACCATAAAGTGGAGCAAATACCGCGAGCAATACTTAAAGCATCATCCCCTTTGTGTGATGTGCTTAGAGCAAAGGTAAATATACTCCGGCAACAGTGATAGACCATATCAAGCCGGTAGAGAACGGACAATCCCACCCATTGTTTTGGGTAGCAAGCAATCATCAGCCTTATGTCGTGATTGTCACAGCTATAAAAACACGAGTGATAGACCAACGCGGATTTGGTGCAGAAGAAAATTGATTAGACCGGGTGGGGGCAATTTCAAAAGAAAGTGGCAACCCTTCGGAACCGCCCGCCCAATCAAATTTTTAAGCAAAGTGATTTTTAGAAAAATAAGGAAAAGTGAATGAGCAAGCGAAAAAGTTATAAGACACCTGATTTCTTGGATGATATTGCTAAAAGCCAATGGAAAGCGCGTATTAAACAACTTTCAGAACGTGGCGATATTAAGTCGGAAGATTTAACAAACCTTGAAATTTATTGCGAAAACTACGCAATTTTGGCGTCATTCTGTGGCAGATTTAGCGAAAAATGGCTTCATTATCGTAAATAGTCAAGGCACACAATCAAGAAAACCCAGCATTGTCCGCGAAAGCAGATGCCGAAAAAGTCATGATCAAAGATGTCTTCCCTCTTGAGGCTTCGATCCGGTAAGTCGCCGTAAAAACCAGTAGAAACGGACGTTACTGATATGTTGGATGAAATCCTCACAATGTAGGCGAAAATGGAAATCTGGCACGAATACGCGAAGAAAGTTCAAACAGGTGAAATAGTGGCTTGTCGAAAGATAAAAACAAGCCGTAGCACGTTATTTTGACGATTTAGCGAACCCCCGCTTATTTCTTTTGATGAAAGTGCGGTAAATAAATTCTTAGCATTCTCCCGCCTATGCCCACACGTTAAAGGGCATTTACGCGGGCAACCAATCGAGCTTTCAGACTGGCAGACGTTTCTATTCGCCAATCTGTTAGGGCTTTAAGCGAACCGATACCGGCTTGAGAAAAAATACCGTTCCGCTTATATCCAAGTAGCACGGAAAAATGCCAAGTCCACTGTGGCCGCCGTGTTGGCTAATTGGTTCTCTACTGATGGAATCGGGCCAACAAGATATTTTACACGGCAGCCGTAAGCCGAGACCAAGCCCGCATTGTGTTTGATGATGCGCGCCAAATGTGCCTACTCTCCCCTTTTTGCGCAAACGGCTCAATATTCAGCAACATAAACTGATTAATCCGAAAATCAAATAGCTTAATGCGCCGTTAGCGGCTAAATCCTCAACCATTGAGGGAACTAACCCAGTCTCGCCATTGTGGACGAATATCACCTACACACAGATAACAGCGTGTATAGCGCGCTAGAACTCAGGGCAAGGCGCACGCCCGGAAGGTTTACTGTTTGCCATTACCACAGCGGGAAGTAACGTCATTTCCGCTTGTAAACAACATTATGATTATTGCGCAAATACTGGAAGGCAACGAACAAAAACGACAGCCTATTTGTGCTGATTTTTGAATGGACGAAGAAAGCGAAATTGATAATCCGGAAAACTGGATAAAAGCCAATCCGAATATCGGTAAATCCATTCCTTACCTGATTTTGAAAAACACGATCAGAAAAGCCCGAGGGATTCCTTCCGAGTGGGTGGAAATGCTCACCAAGCGTTTTAATGTTTGGTGCCAAAGCACTGACACCATGGCTAGGCGAAGGCAATTGGGCGCAGTGCGCACGAGATTACACGGAAAGCGACCTACTTCATCAGGATTGTTATTTAGGCTTGGATTTATCTAGCACCAACGACTTAACAAGCCTTTGTTACACCTTCCCACAAGGGAAAAAAGTGCGGTTGATTACCCGGCATTATATTCCTGAATTTCAGCTAATAATGTGGCCAACAAGAACCGAGCAATCTATCGAAATTGGGTGCGCAGTGGTTGCTTATTGCACAGAGGGCGACTGTATCGACTACGACAAAATCCGCGATGATATTCTCAAAGATGCGGAAAACTTCAATATCAAAATGATCGGCTTTGATGTTTGGAACGCCACGCATTTAAGAACGCAATTACAGGCAGCAGGCTTGGAAGTAGAACCATTCCCGCAAAACCTATCAACGATTTAGCCCGGTGGCCAAAAAGTGCGGAAGTGTTGATTAATCGTCAAGTGATAGAACACCACGGCGATCCGGTGCTCTTGGGCGTTATCCAACGTTGTGATGGAAACCGATGCCAACGCCAACATTAAACCAAACAAGAAGAAGGCAGCAAACAAAATCGATCCGGCAGTGGCTTCTTGATGTCATTCGGCACCTATCAACTTGAATATGGCGATCTGATTTTTGAGTTATCGGAAGAACACAAACAGGGCATTGGAACAATTTAACGGGATTGATTTATGAGATGTAAACAGGCAAAACAAAACTTACTTCTTTCAGCGGTGAATCACTATAAAAATCGACCGCACTTTTTACCTTTTGTCAGCTCTTTACGATGATGAAGAACCCTATCCAATAAGTGAAGTTATTCACGCATTAAAATGTAAATGTAATGCGGCCAAGCGAGAAATAGACAGCCGACCAAATAGCCCGAATATGGACGCGTTAGAAACGATTTACTTTATTGCTCAAAAAACAGCTGATGCCATGCTAAAAACAACAGAACAGAATCAATAAGGGGGTATTATGAGCATGAAAATCATAGGGATTAAAAGAAATGTTAGATATGCTAACCAAAAACAAAGAATACATTTCACTAAAGAGCTAAAAGCCCCAATGCGCCGGGCGTTAAATGCCGGAGCAAGAGAGTTAAAAAGTACAGTAAAGCCACTGGTTCCACAATTAAGTTCTAGCACAAATTCCGACAAAAAGGACGATTAAAAATAATATTCGTCATAAAACAGTTATAGACAAAGATGGTTTAAGCGGCTATTCCGTGGTTAAAGTGATGAGGCCAAAGGGCCAAAAGAATGGCTAAAATTGGCGAAAATACTCGAGATAAACGCGATCCATTCTGTTGGTGGATGGTTGAATTTGGCACCATGGAAGGTCGTCATTATATGGAAAAAGGCGGGCAACAAGGAATCGCAAGAGCGTTAAAAAGTTGCTGAAAGATACGTTTATTGAAGAATTAAAGAAAATAGTAAGTAAGAAAAAGCCCGATATGATGAAATACCGGGCTTTTTATAACACGAAAAACATTACATTAACTTTACTTGGATTGCGAGGAATTGCAATACTTCAAGTTTATATTTTGGCAGAAAAATTCCTAAAAGAATAATCTGCCAAGCGTTTATCAAGGACTTTGAAAAATATGCCTAAAGCAACCTTTGACGGAGTTATTGTACTATTAAAAATAACAATAATAAAATAGCCGTAGCCCAACGTAGCCAATTGATGTTAAAATAGTTCTCATAACTTACTTAATCGTTGATAACAAAATGAATATTATTTTTATGGATTTTAATTGGTATATTTAGCGTTACAGTGATTACTTTCACGACTGGATATTATTCAATACCGATTTTCATTATTTTTATTGGCGGCTTGTTTTGGGGAAAATAGACAGGAGAAAAACGCCTAAAGGAAAATGGAAGAATCAATCCGTAAAGAAATTGGAATAAAATAATCAATATTACCAAAATAAGGCGCACCTAAGCTGATCCCGAAATCAAGAAACCTTATCTTGTTGGTGCGCTCTATCATAAGGGTAAATGCGAAAGGGCGTTTATGAGTAAACTACTTGATGTTGATGTTGACGAAAAAGAAAACAATAAAAGAATGGCTAAAATTATATGAGATTCCATTTTGAAGAAAAATCAAACAGACGAAGAACTAAAAGAGTTATTACTTAGTGACTTTACTCTACCTAAAAAACTTACTATAGAAAGATATTTAACAGAAAAACAGCTGAAGAAAAACGTAATGAAGCAGTTGAATTACTTAATGGATTAGAGTGTATGATTGTTAAATGGATTAATCGATAAAGATGAAATAATAGAAAATTTTTAAATAATAAATTGACTTTAGAGAAGAAAAACATTATGAAGAGGATTTTTCTTTTTAAGTCTGATTTTAGAAAAATTATTAGATGTTTACGGAATGATTTTAATGAACTATACTCTTTAAGTGAAGTTAGCCCAACAATAAAGCGTATCAAGTTGGGACAAACTCCAAAAGCCAAGAAACCGGAACAACTAAAAGCCGAAGAATGGGCTAAAGATCTTTGGAAAAAGATCCTACTAACTCAAGAAAAATATGGCTTATCAGTTGAAAAAGATAAAAGCTAGATTTAACTCAATCCATTAGAACAATCATCAACTGGATAAAACTATTTCAACCAAAGCCTTTAACGGGCTTTTTCTACCTAAAATTGCAATAAGCAACTTATTTCAGAACAAGTAACTTTTTCTACATATAAGTAACTTATGCGTTTTTACCATTTCTAAAAATCCTTTTCTAATACTCTCCGTAACGTTACGACCAAACGGGCTATCAGTTGGCCCCACGCAGTTTAACTAATACGGAGAGGAAAAATGAGCCAATCTCAAACCCAATCTACTTATCACCGGTGCCGATGTTTGCCAACGCGTAAGCTTTGGACGCACCAAACTCAATGAGCTTGTAAAAAGCTAAACAATTCCACAACCAATCCGCTTTTCACAAAAACTTTGTCCGTTGGGATTTAGAAGAAGTGAATGCGTGGATTGAATAACAAAAAGCCGCACGCGCTTAATGGAGGGAATATGGCGACAAGATTAATGACAATCGCTCAACAGCTTTATTTTCAATCCTCAAACTGGCATTAGTGAGAAAAGAAAGTTACTTCAACGTTCATTTTCTCAATGCTCGTAATGAGGTGAACGAAATTGAGCGAATTTTGATATTGAATTGAATCGTAATCGAGAGGTAAGCCCGGCGGGAAATTTATTTACCCGCTATACCCTTGCCAATGCGGAACAAGTAGAAGGTTGCCGGTTTATACAATCAAAAAACGGCAACAAACCACGCAAGGGGAAATTTCTTTGATGAATCCCCGATTTCATCCGAACGAGTCAATCAAGTTATCAAGACACATTTCGAGTAAAACAAAAGCCTACGTTAGCGCGCGGGCTTATATCATGGAGTTCAATCATGAATATAATTTATGTAAAATTATAAACAATGTGAAAATAATTACAATACATTTCGCTTTACAAAGTGCGGTCAAATTTGCGAGTATATTCCTGCCTTAGCAAAATCTAAGACCAGCCGTGAAAGCTGAATTAGTTTACAATTGGCGAACGATAGCACGCCATCAGAACCGTGCTTTTTGTTCGTAACATTCGCACACCCTAAAGAATATGCGGATTTTGTTTTCATCTAATCTAAATCATTCATCTCAATGGTAGAGCGTAATGAGGCCCGTCCTATGACGGTTGGCTGCTTTCCAGTAAAGGCAGTTTTCTCACCCTGTTACGTTCTACCGCCCGACCGTGGAGAAGTCTAGCGGTAGTTTCTAAAAATCTTTACTGGAAATCTACGCAAATGTATCAATTCATTTTTGCGGCTATTCGCCGTACCGATCTCAACCAATCACATTCAAAAAATCCGTATCACCGCCGATACAGAACAAGCGGCACGCGCCCAATTCGCCCGTGATTTTGTTCTTGTACTTACCGGCAAAATCAATCTTCAAAACACCGTGAAAAACAACCGCACTTTTGCGGCAATCTCTCGTGATTCTATGGAGGTGGCTCATGCGTAATGAAGAAATTACCAAAGCACTTGAAGGATTGTGGGAAGCTCAAGCGATTTCAGAACTAATTAGCAAAGGCGATGGAACGATTGATAAGGTTGATCGCGCCACCTATGAAGCCGCCTTCCGTGCCGTATCAAAATTAATCCTCACTTCTGTAATGTCGTTAGAAGAAGAGCTTTAGGGGGACAAAAATCATGAAGAAATTAGACGCAATGGACGAAATCACAAAAATCTTTGCTCAAGCGGAAGCTATTTCTGCTTATGGTGGATAACAACATAAAGGAAAACGGCAGTAAGTGATTCACTTTGGGACGGTGCGTGATCTGATTGCGCGGACTAAAGACGCGGTAAATGTGCTTTGGGAGGGCGGAAATGAAACCAACTAACCCAATGGCACAGCTTGAACAATGGAAGAAAAACAATGAGCAAGCAAAAATAAATCAGTTTTGTGAATGAAATGAACCAATCCAAAATTGGATTGGTTAAAGGTAACAAGACCAAAATTGGTCCGGTTAAAAGTGCGGTTAAACTCAAATTTGAGAAAAACCAGAATGTAAATTTCACATTCTGTAGAAAAATACGCAAAGAAGCGAGCACGGCGCACCTAAAAGCCAAATACCAAGGCAAACTATCATTCAACCCGTTAGTGTTTGAATATACCTCAGATTTCCGCCAATTTAGTTAATCCATGATAGTAACCGCAAATGCCTTGAAGTTTACCCCGACGACTTCCATCACAAACTCAAAAATGCGCGGCGAATGTGCGGATTTAATAAACTGGTTAAAAGGTGGTGGAAAGCTATTAAACGACTTAGCCAAGGGCGCCGATTTAACAAAGAACAGACCACCCTTTTTAAAGGACTTCAATCAGGCAAACGGCTAGTTTAATTTCTAAATTCTCCGAGTAGTAACACAAATTGAACAATTACATTGAACATATTGAGTTACAAAAACAGACACAAGGAGCCGAATAATGGATCTCAATCAAAAATGGATTATTCCAAACTAAATGCCGTTGAATTGAATGCGATTTCAATCAGTCATCAGAACATGGGAAAACCTAAAGATGAAGCCTTTAATTCGTCTTTCCCTTATACCACCGAAGCAATTTGGCATTAGCCGAACAGTTTATTGATTATCCCGCTGAATATCTCGACGGGCTAAAAATCATTCATGATGAACTACTGGCTATCAATAAGTATTTATTAGCAATGGCACTGAAGCCACCTTTCACCCGATCCGGAAGAAGTAGCGGCGGAATTATTCAATGATGAACTGATAGATGGTTTATTAAAACATTGTGTAGTGAATTCGTTGGTAAGTGCGTTTTCCTATTTTTCACAGTTGCCATGCGCATTCATATAATTGAGAGCGGTACGGTTGAGGGGGTAAATCATGGCACGCTTAATTAATGCACCACATTTAGCGGATCAACCGAAAGAACCTTATTCAGCGTTAATCATTCTTGCCGGGCGTAAAGCTTGGCAAGCATGGAGCAAAGAGAAAAGACGAAGAATGGTTATTATTGTGTTCGATGGTGGAAGGTATGGACGCTAGAACAAAAAGCCGGTGATTCTTGGCGAACAGCAGCTTGAAGATATTTCAGGAATCAAAACTCAGCCGACCCGGAACAACGCTCAATCATGACTTTTTTCAATGTGGTGAATTGGAGCAACAGAAATCACCGGTATTTGCCATCAATCTAGCAAAGCATACAAAAGCCGATCATGTCGTTTTATATGATGGTGCTGCAGATGAAGGAAAATCTAAGTGGTTACATTCAACGCTTACGCACGGATAAAAGCGCGGTAGAAATTGCGATATATTGCTCCGCCGCCGAAATTGAAAGAAAAGGACGGCACCAACGTAAAAGCCGGGCATTCGTAAAATGGCTGAATCTAGATATTAGCTCAACACAGCTTTAGATAAGGAGCTTTATCATTACACCGGCGTAAATTGGGAGATTCTACCGAGATCGGAGTTAGAGGTTAAAGCCGTTCAGTTTTACGATGAACAGGAATTTCACTTATAGCGCCCGTTCTATTGATTCAATGATTGATACAGCGAAGATTCAAGCGGCCAAAATGGGTGAGCAATCCAAGGAGCTATTAGCCTTTAAAAACGGCGTATTAAATCGTTCTACTTTGGAATTTGGCCCACATTGTGTCGGGAAAACTGGCTAACTTCCTTTATTCCGCACGATTACACAAATCAAACGGAAAATACACCGCACTTTGATAGTTGGTTGAATTTTGTTGCCGATGGTAAGGAAGATCAAAAAGCGCAATCTTAGGCGCGCTTTACGCGATTTTAACGAATCGCCACAACTGGCAATTATTCTTTGAAGTAACCGGTGATGGTGGCAGCGGAAAATCGGTATTTGCGCAAATTGCCACAATGTTAGCAGGCGAACAAAACACGGAAAAGCGGTCGATTAGTCGATTTAGACGAACCGCGCGGCCGTGAAAAACTCTTGTGAATAAAACGCTCATTCTATGCCCGGAACAATCCCTCGCTATGGTGGTGATGGTGGTGGACCAAAAAGCATTAGTGCGGGGATTTAGTCAATATCGATCCGAAGCACAAAAGCAAGTTTAAAGCAGTCATTCCCGCGATTAAAGCTAATCGTAAACAATGAGCCGACACGCTTCACAGAAAGAAACGGAGGTATTGAACGCCGCCGAGTGATTTTTCCACTTTGATAAAGTGGTGCCGGAAAGTAAACGCGATCCGCACTTAATGGATAAGATAGAAGCCGAAGCAGGCGGAATTATTTATAAACTGATTCAGGCTTTTAAAAATCCGTTGGACGCGAGCGCTAACCAAACAACAGGAAAGCGCCGAAGCGTTAGAAATCAAAAATGAACTCAGATCATTTAACGGTGTTTTGTAGTTAGTTTCTAACCTCTCAAGAAAATAACGGGCTAGGAATTGGCAACACGAAAACCGGATTTTCAAGAACGCACCTTTACCCTGCTTACCTGGTATTTACTGAAGCCATAATATTCAAAAATGCTTTAACACTGAATAACTTTACCGAATCATTAAGACAAGGATTGGCACAACATAAAAATAAATATCCATACACCCGCAGGCGAATTAGCTTCCGGTGCGGAAAAAGGAAGATATATCACTAACGTACACTTTAAAGACTTTGATGAGGTTTTTATAATGAGTACATAAAAATCAAGTAGATAGTGAAAGGCGCGGCATAAAACCGCGCTTTTTATCTAAAAAGGTGAATGCCAAGGTGAACAACACCGACTTCCCTTCACCTTATAACCAGTTGAAAAACAAAGGAAAAGCAATCGGTGAACGAGTGAAGAGCGGTTTTTAAATATTTTCCACGCACATCACTTTTAACGTTCACATTGTTCTATAATCGCCCCAAAGTTGCATCACCGGGCGGCGCAATTCTATATAATCGCGCGGTTATAGGCTTGGCTGGTAGAATCACCTATTTTATGCGCAAGACAGCTTTCAGATAATCTAAAATCAACCGCCATCTTCTAAATATGTTCTCATGCGATGAATCGTAAACTATGGCTATCTTGAATATCTTTGTAACCAATTTTCCATGAGTGAATTGGCATTATTTCCTTACTCATGGTTATTCGGTAAGTGATGATGAGAAACACAAATTTCTCTTTTCACCGGTTATCGGCTTTAATTCTTCCAAGATTGCCAACATTTGCGAGGAAAAGCGGGGACAATATGCCGAAGTGCCCTTGCTTTGTTTTCTTCATTTTTATCGCCGGAATCGTCCAAAGTTTCTTAGTAAAATCAATTTCAGACCATTCAACGAAAACAGCCTCAGCCGGTCGCACCATTGAAAGAAGTTGCCAACGGAACAAAAACCTTAGTTAAGAAAGAACGATTTGAGTTTTTGAAATCAAATAACAGTTTAGGCAGTTGTTGCGGCTTTATTGCCGGGTGATGCGTTTGCGCTTCTTTTGTGATACGCGATCAGCCGCTTGGCAAACATTTACTGGGATTAATCCAATCGTTACGGCGTAATTTAGAATCTGATTAGATAGGTTAAAACATTCGATGAAGCGTATCGTTATAGCCTTTATCGTTAAGCGGTTTAACGTATCAATCAGCAACGGCGAGGTAATTTTATCTACTGAATAATGCCCGATGATTGGAAACAGATATTTTTCAAGCCTATCCCAATTCTTTTTCATGAGTAAGCGGCTCTACTTCCTTTTGTCGTTTTCTTTCCAACGATTCGCCACGCTTAAAGGTGGCGGATTGTTCTTCCTGTTGCTCTTTTGAGATGACTTTGCGGATCGATATCTTGAGCCAATAAAGAACGATATTCTTCACGAATAGAACGGGCTTGCGCAATCGTCACACTAGGATAAGCACCTTAGACTAAATTTAGCCCTAGTGATTGGTCGGTAATAGTTGAATTGCCATGTTTTAGAGCCGCTAGGCATAACCAACAGAAAGCAAACCATTACCGTCGGTCAGCGTATAAGGTTTATCTTTCGGCTTGGCATTATCTACGGATTTGTTATTGAGTTGTTTAACAGCGCGCCATATCTGGATTTATCCTGTTTATAGTAACTATGAAAAGTAGCACTATCGCCGCAGTTACTATTATAGTTACTAAAATAGTTGATTAGAGGCGAATAATTACATTTAGTTGCGTTGGGTAGAATACTTTAAAATGGCATGTTACTAGATTTAACAAGGACTTTGATAAGTTATGAGGTGCGAGGGAAGCGAAATGGTGCGACACGGCTGGACTGCAGACCAGTGACCCCCACCATGTCCAGGTGGTGCTCTAACCAGCACTGAGCTACGGTCGCAGTGAAAAGTGCGCTAATGATAGCTAGCTTTTCAGGCTAAAACAAGTTTTTATTTGATTGTGTTGATGATTGCATAACCAGTTCATTATGAAGATAAAAACACCGACAAAGCCGCACTTTCATTGGTAGAAAAGTGCGGTCATCTTCAGTGTTTTTAGAAACGTGAATTAGAAACTTGACGTATCTTGGAATAAACCGACTTTCAAATCTGTTGCAGTATAGATATCGACCGTCCACTTCCACTTCGCCGTCCGCCATGCCCATCACTAATTTGCGGTTGATGACGCGTTTCATGTTAATGCGATAAACCACTTTTTGGAGGTCGGCAGGATTTGCCCGAGTAATTTCACTTCGCCTACGCCAAGAGCTCGACCTTTGCCTTTGCCGCCCAACCCAACCGAGGAAGAAGCCGACTGGTGCCACATAGCATCCAAGCCTAAACAGCCGGCATGACCGGATCGCCGATAAAGTGACAAGCGAAAAACGGTAAATCCGGATGGATGTCGAGTTCGGCTTCAATGTAACTGCACTACCAAATGTACCACCATCTTCAGTCATTTTCACAATACGATCCATCATTAGCATGGTCGGCGCGGAAGCTGCGGGCCTTCTTTGCCAAAACAGTTCTCCGCGTCCGGAAGCTAATAAATCTTCGTAAGAATAACTGTCTTTAATGTTTGGTGTACAAGTGTTCATTATAAAAATCCTATAAAAAGTAAATGTTTTGTTGAAATACAAACGCAAAAGGATTCTAACAAAGCCTTCCTGCATTTAGAATAGCTAACACTTTGTACGCCTAACTTGTCCGATCAGTTAATTTTTAATGGCACTTTGAATTAATGGCTTTTTGCGGAGAAAAGAGAAAATCCCAAAAACCATATCGATGTGACTGCCGATCTGCATATTGGTTAATACGTTGATTAATTAAGCGTGACAAGGGCATGGTATCCATCGTGTAGGTTTTACTTTCCTGTTCCACTAAGTCACGTTGTAACAAAATTTCACAGGCCTGATCTACGGCTTCTGCGGATAGATAAAGAAAAATTTCTGATTTTTAACCGCACTTATAACCGTCCTCAGATAAACTCAGTTGATTCACCACTGCACTCGGAATAATTACGCCCTGTTTACCTGTCAGTCCGCGACGCTGACAAATTGTGAAAAATCCTTCAATTTTTCATTTATGCCTCCGACAGAATGCGCACCAAACCAAACTGATCGATCGCCCCGGTAATGGCGATAGATTGTGGCAATGGTAAATCGGACAAGGCACTGACTAGCACACAAAGCCGGCTAAAGAAGCGCTATCACCATCAATTTCGCCGTAAGATTGTTCAAAAACCAAGGAAGCGAAAACGGCAGACTGAGAAGGCAATTCTAAAAATATTCGCCAAACAGGCTTCTGCAATTAAAATGCCTTTGCTGTGAATATTCCCCGCCAATTCGGTTTGCGCTCCACGTCTACGACTTCACCATCACCATATTGCACAATACAACTAATACGGGAAGGTTCAGCAAAAACTAACGGCGTCCCGGATATTCAATGACTGACAAACCATTAATCTGTCCAACCATTTCACCTTCGGTCGCCACATAAATTTGTTCCTGCAAAATGCTGTCGTAAGTTTGTTCACGTAAAAGAAGCCAAATTGCTCTGCTTTATGTAAAAATAACGCTCAAAAATCCACCGCACTTAGGAGGTGGACTGGAAAAGTGCCGTCTCCGTCAATATATTTTTAACGTCAACGGCGATATATTAATCAATTCGCGGTTTTCACTGTCACGTACCAATAATTGATAAAGTTTATTAAAGCCGCTCAAATCAACATCGGCAATTGATGTTGTTGCGCCACGGACTGAACATAACGCATCCATTGTTGCTGTTGCTCCGCATTGGCAACACGGCAATAACTCGATTTCCGCATAATCCGCCAAATGATAAAGATCTTCTTCCAACTCTTCCAATGTTGCCAATTCTGTACGATTGCCTAAAGACAATAACTTTTAACTGCAATGGATAACTTGGAATGTCACAAGGCAAGGTTTTAAATGGATGCGCGGAATACCAGTTAAACACGCCGGTGGTGAGAATTTGTTTTAGTCGTTGCCATAAAATCAAATTGCGCCAATAATGCGCCGGCAGTCACAATTACAAACACCGCTATTTAATTGATGGAACCAAACCGGGGTAAGCTGAATGTCGTGCGATGTGGCGTGAATTTTCACGAGCCAAATAACGAAACTGATCGAAATATAACGCGGTTGCTACACTTTTTGCGTAGCAAAATTGTCATCATGAGACTGCGCCGATTCTGCAGGAAATGCGTGGAAAAGAAAAAGGAATCGCCTTGTTCAATAATGATTGCACGCCACACAAATCCGGCATTGGCTTTTGTGATTGAATAAATTGTTCCAATAACGGCGCATATTCTGCCTGATCATCAGCTTTAAGCACCAATAAAGTGCGGTGGGAATTTTTAATGAAATGACGAATCGCTTTTTCTACGCGGGGTTGTAATGTGATCTTGAGGCTGTGAAGATATTTCCGTCACGCTCAATTCCGGACGAAGTTCCTGCCAAGGCAAAGTGTTATAAGGTGAAGTCACGACTACTCTCTAAGTTAAAGGTTGTTTAGCGGCATTATCGCACATTTATGCGTATCGAGTAAAAATTTGCTAGAAAATCCGTCACAAAAAGCGTATAGTGACACAGTTACCACGTCACTAAAATCATGTATAAAAATGAAATATCAAAAGCTAGAAAATCAAAGAAGCACATTGGAAATGGAGTTTTATTTAACCAAAAAGCCCGTGAAGGCGAAAATATCACCCGTTACGCCGAAAAAGTTTACAAGAAGACATCGTAAAGCAACTCATCGGCTGCCAAAACTATCCGCAACAAATCGAAAGAATGGATAAAAACCCCATTTGGCACCGGAGTTGGTCATTAAACTCGATCAAAGCCATTCGCGCCAGAAGAAAGCGTTTCTTTAACGGTGAAAAACAATCCACCAAGAAAAATCCATTGATTTGGAATATGCAGTATGGCTACGTTTGTCAAAATATTCCCGCAAAATGAAAATGACGTTGTCGAAACCATTTCTTACGCGATCGATGAACGTGAAAAGAAAGCTTTATACGAAAGCCAAATGTCAGCCATGAAGGCGGGGTTGAAAGATTTACTGAAATAAAAAGACAAGACCGAAAGGTGCTTGTCTTTAAATTCAATGACTAAATAAGGAAATTTTTATAGTTATTCTACAACCGGAATAATTTTTGTGGCATGAGAACCTTTGTCGCCATGAATGACTTCAAACTGTACTTTTTGACCCCGCTTTTGAGGAGCGGTAGCCTTCCATTTCAATGACAGAATAATGTGCAAAAATGTCGGTATCACTGCCTTCGCAGAAATAAAGCCCAAATCCTTTTGCATTATTAAACCATTTAACAACACCAACTTCCATAATTTAAACCTCTTATGGTTTTTAGTTCATTTCACGAACCACCTTTACTTCAATAAGACATACTGCCCTATCACCTTAATTTGCTGGTGCTCATCTTTAAATAAATTTATCACTCATGCAATAAAAAAAGTTTCGAAAATCAAACAGAGATCACAAAAATTCATAAAAATAATGGGCAAAAACCCTTCAGCTTTTCGTCTTTGATAGCTGATTATTTGTGATTTTGTGTATTTTTATTCTGTTCCCGTAATTGTTTTGCTACTAAGGCAATATTGCTTCTCCGCTACCAATGCCTTGAGCCATGAGTTCTTGAATTTTCTCAACTGCACGTTGTTGCTGTTCATGAGTGAGGTTTAGTAAGTCTTTATCTAACATTTTTGTCTTTCCTTAATCTTATTTCATAAAAAGTGCGGTCGATTTTTGCAATGTTTTTACCATTGAAAAGTCTGCATTAGATTTTGCCATTGCGCATCCAATCCAGCCTGAATCGTACAATCGGACGTTGAGTCATGGATGAACAAGGTTAATTTTTCTGCGTGTAACATTAAACAGGGAACAGCCGGTGTGTTCCGTTAAAGCACGATTTTGATGTAAATCGCCATATTGTGTATCCCTAAAATCGGGTGAAAAAAATATGCTTTCATGTGACGACGCAACTGGTGCTTACGTCCCCGTTTTGCAGGTACCAAACGCACAAGAATAACGGGAAGTGGCATAACGCCCCTACACCGTAAGGCATTTCCACGGTCTGCAATCCTTCGTAAAAAGTGACCGCACTTTGTGGCGCTTTATCCGGTTGAGAGAAACTTTATCGGCAATTTTATCTAACTGAACCTTGAGCGGATAATCAATTTCGCCATGCCCTGTCACATATCCTCTCACTACACGCGAGATACTGCTTTTTCTGTTTGTTTTTGCTCAAACTGTGGGCATAACAAATTAGCTATTTCACTGTTTAAGGCAAAACAGCAGAACGCCAGAGGTCGGACGATCTAAGCGATGAATCGGATAAACCAGCTGCCCGATTTGATCGCGTAGAAGTTTGCGATAACAAATTGTGTTTCAGCAGCGATCAAGCCAACTGCGATGTACCAACATTCCCGCCAGTTTGTTTACGGCGACCAATACATCATCACTGATATAAAATCTCTAACATTGTTGTTGCAACAGCTTTTCAATTTCCATGATCGGGATTAATAATTCCGCTAAATAATCCTCTTCTTTCAAAGCCTCTTCCAAATAAGGGCTAATCGCGATTTGGCGTGGCAATGGCGCCTGGCACTCTACCAAGAGCGTGCATCCGCGGAATAAAAATCCATTGCAACCACTCCGTCGAGTTCATCGTATCCAGCGCAAAAGGTTGTTCGCTTAAAAAGCCGCTGCGTTTGGCGGAACACTTTGCCACAGCGCCAAACGTGTCCATAGTATGCTGTAAATGTTGCTAAAATGTAATCGGGTTTGTTGATACATAAAACACCTCATAAAAATAAACGCGCCATTGTAGAAGATTTCATGCTTTTGCGCCAGTTGACACGAAATTTAGTGTAAAAATTTCGGCTTTTATATTAACGTGATCATTATGTATTTAATCGAAAGCCTTCTTTTCTCTTCAAAAAGTGATTTTTCACTGGAAAAACAAGCCCATTGCGTCAATCAAGTGATTGAGCAATGGCGTTATAACGGACAGATTATTGGACGTGAAATTCCCGCAATTTCTTGCTGAGCAGGAAAAATCAACAAGGCTTGGCCGTGCGTGACTTGTCCTGAACAAACCTCATTATTGGCTGAATTTAACAATCAGTCGGTCACACACAAGCCCTTCTAGAAGCAGAAAAAGTGCGGTGTGTTTTTCGAGAGTTTTTCAAATCGTAGCGGAAGATCTTAATTCCGACATTACCGCGTCAGAACACCTTCTTGGCAACTGCTCTATACGACCTATTTACAATCTTGCTCACCATTACATAGCGGTGATACTTTGCAACCGATTCCGTTGTATAAAGCAACTGAAAACATACCGCACTTGGCAATGGACACCATCAAAGTGGCAAGAGAAATTGGCGGGCGTGCGATCAGTTGCAAATGAATGGTTCCGTGTTAGAACAAGAGGCATTGGCACAAATTAGCAGTACGCAAACTCATTTGTTCAAACATGGTTATCCTTAGCTCAAGAAATTACTCGCCACAGCGGCATCCCCACATACTATTATTTGTATCGAATCGGCGGTGAAAGCCGAGAAGCTGGATTACATTCCTATTGTCCATTATGCAAACGCGCGTGGACGTTGGGCAACCACTTTTTGACTTCTTATATTTTAAATGCGATCATTGTCGCCTCGTTTCCAATCTCTCATGGCACTGGCAATAGGAATCCATGCATTATCAAGATAAAAAGCCTAAAGCATATAAACTCGGTCAACAAACAAAAATATGCAGAAAAATATGACCGCACTTTATTACAACCGTTCCACGTCGACTTAAAACCGCGACATGCTGAACATTACCGCAACTCAACCTTTCACCATCGGTGCGGATATTTGGACGGCATACGAAATTTCATGGCTCAACCCGAAAGGAGTTCCACAAGTGGCGATTGCCGATGTCAGCATTGATTTTCGTAGTGAAAATCTGATCGAACTCAAAAAGCTCAAACTCATTTAAATAGCTTTAATCAAACCCACATTTCGCCAATTTTCGATGAGGTTCAGCAAATTTTGCAGCGTGATTTGCAAGATTGTGCTAAAGGTGAGGTGAAAGTGCGGTTAAATTCCCTAACGGATTATACACAGCAACCCATCGCTCGCATTGACGGGCGACTGTATTGACGCACGGATATTGAAATTGAGGATTATGCGTTTAATGCCGAGTTGCTGAAAAACATTGTACCGGTGACAATATTATAGAAGAAACGTTGGTCAGCCACTTACTCAAGTCTAACTGCCTCATCACCCAACAACCGGATTGGGGCAGTCTGCAAATTCATTATGAGGCAAGCAAATCAACCGTGAACAACTATTGCGTTATATCATTTCTTCCGTCAACATAACGAATTCCAGCGAGCAAGTGGTCGAGCGTATTTTTTTGCGATTTAATGCACTTCGCCGCGCCGGAAAAACTCACTGTTTACGCACGCTATACCCGCCGCGGTGGCCTAGATATCAATCCTTATCGTTCAAATTTTGAGCCCATTACCGCCAGAATTTACGATTGGCGCGCAGTAATAAAAGCAAAAGTGCGGTTTAAAATTCGCGTTTTTAACCGCACTTTTATTTACTCGCCAGACTTTGGCTGGCTATACCATACGCTATGCGTATGGAGCCAAATAACTTAAGCGATGAACAGAAAAATCCTCACTATATAATGAACAGGGCTGACAACCGAAATTCAACATATAGGAGGATTATCATGATAAAGTAAAACCAATGACGATTCAGTCTATCACACACAAAATGGAACTGTAAGTATCACTTGTATTTATCCCGAAGTACAGAGAAAAGCAATTTATGGAAAGTTAAGAGCAGATGTAGGGCAAATATTGAGACAGTTATGTAACTATAAAAATGTCGAGATAATAGAAAGCTCATGCAATGCCGGAGATATCCATATATCTAAAGATCCCACCTAAAAATATCAGTATCGGGTTTCATGGGTTATCTAAAAGGTAAATCAGCGCTGATGATCTTTGAAAAGACACGTAAATCTAAAATATAGGTATGCAAATAGACATTTCTGGGCTAAAGGATTTTTGTCAGCGTGGGCTTAAATACAAAGCTGTGGAGGACTATATAAGGAATCAAGAAAAGAAGATATGGTTCAAGATAATTTATCAACAAAAGAACATGTTGCCCCCTTTAAGGGGTAGCGAAGATAATTAGACACGGTTATGTGATTTTCCGAGCCCCTGAGGGGGCTTGTAAATATAAACCCTTATAGGGGAGCCTAAAACCGCAGTTTTACGTGCGGATTGTTATTCTTCCAATTCTTGTTACATCAAACTTGGTTAAATCAATTTTATCTTCCGTGCCATAAAAACTTAGCTAAGGCTTGACGGAGGGTTTCAGCACGTTTTCGGTAGCCTTTAGTCATAAGTTTGACTTGTTCTATACACCGCCAACTTGAAGGGTTGGATATCGCCCGGTTGACCGTTAAGATTATCGGAGCTGGCGAAATAGCGGAAATTGGCCGCTGTCGGCGGATCCATTCAAGCGCTTGCGGTTTAACTTCACTTTTTCAAATAAGCGCTGTTGCTCTTCTGTTCGCCCATCGGGTTCATACCAATAACCGAAATCTTCTAATTTACGCCGTTCCTTGCCGGCAACCAGCCAGTGCGCAATCTCGTGTAATCCGCTACTGTAAAATCCGCGAGCAAAAATAGAATGGCGTTGTAAGGGCAATCCTCATTTGCCGGCACATATAGCCAGTTCATCTCCGCCTCTGACCAATTTAGTGTTGTATTCCTGTTCAAAACATTGATTGAAAATTGCAATTAAATCTTCGATTTTTGTGTTCCATTTTTGTCTCCAAAAATAAACCCACTTCAAAAGTGGGTTGTAATAATACAAAGCCTTTCTAACAAAGGAGAAAAGGCTTTTTAGTCAATACTCAAAGATTCGGAATCGGTATCTTTTTCAACCGCACTTTGTGTGTCTGCGGTAGACTCTGGCTCTTCTGTTTTTGGCTTTTCCGCTTTTGGTTGTTGCGGCTGCGCCTTTGTTGCCATTGTCTCTCAGCTCTTCCCAACCTGATGGCGGAGTCACCGGTTCACGATTCATAAAGTTGCTTAATTTGCTCTTCTTTCGATAGTTTCATATTTTTACTAAAAGCATCTTTCATGGCATGTAAAATATCCATATTATCGCTCAGAATTTGTCTTGCACGCTCATAGTTACGGTTAACAATTGCGCGAACCTCTTCGTCAATCACGTGAGCCGTTTCATCGGACATATGTTTTGCTTTCGCCATTGAACGACCGAGGAAAACTTCACCATCATCTTCTGTATAAAGAATTGGACCGAGGTTTATCGGAGAAACCCCATTAGGTGACCATATTGCGCGCAATATTGGTTGCCACTTTAATATCGTTAGATGCACCGGTCGAAATATTTTTCTTCGCCGTAAATTAAATCCTCCGCTCAACGACCTGCATACAATGTAGAAAGTTTACTTTCAGTGTTTTTGGCTGATGCTCACTTGGTCTCCTTCCGGCAAGAAGAAGGTTACCCCTGAGGCACGTCCGCGTGGGATGATAGTGCACTTTTATGCACAGGATCATGTTCCGGTACTAAATAACCAACGATACGCATGACCCGCTTCGTGATACGCAATGACTCTTTTTGCTTATCGGTCATAATCATGGTGCGACGTTCAGGCCCCATGTTAATTTTATCTTTGGCTTTTTCAAATTCCAGCATGCTCACTGTACGTTTGTTAGTACGTGCAGCAAATAATGCTGCTTCGTTAACCAAGTTTGCCAAATCCGCACCGGAATATCCTGGTGTTCCACGCGCTAATGTCATGGCATCCACATCCGGTCCTATCGGCACTTTACGCATATGCACTTTTAAGATTTGCTCACGGCCTTTAACATCAGGCAAACCAACAACAACTTGGCGGTCAAAACGTCCGGGACGGGTTAATGCTGGGTCAAGTACATCAGGACGGTTGGTTGCAGCAATCACGATAACGCCTTCGTACCTTCAAATCCATCCATTTCAACCAACATTTTGGTTTAAGGTTTGTTCACGCTCATCATGACCACCACCAAGCCCAGCACCACGTTGGCGACCAACGGCATCGATTTCATCGATAAAAATCAAGCAAGGGGCATTTTTCTTAGCTTGTTCAAACATATCACGAACACGGGATGCCCCTACCCCCACAAACATTTCAACGAAATCAGAACCGGAAATGGTAAAAACGGCGCTTTAGCTTCACCGGCATATGGCTTTTGGCCAATAAAGTTTTACCGGTTCCCGGAGACCAACCATTAAAATCCCTTTTGAATTTTACCGCCAAGATTTTGAAATTTTTCGGCTCACGCAAAGAAGTCAACAATTTCAGCCACTTCTTCTTTTGCTTCATCACAACCGGCCACATCCGCAAAAGTGGTTTTAATTTGTTCTTGTGTCATCATACGGGCACGACTTTTACCAAAGCTCATAGCCTTGCCACCACCGCCTGCATTTGGCGCATACGCAAACGCCGATTAATAACAACATCGGGAACAAGAAATCAGAATTTGAGATAACAATCCTCTTCTTTCCGGTGGTGTACCTTCTATCTTAATCTTCAATAAATCATTTAAAAGGTCTTTATCTTCCAACGGAATAACTCGTCGTATATCTGGCGCCATCACCTTTGGTCACTAAAATCTCGTTATCTTCAAACTTCACTTGAGCGAACCTGATTATTTTCAATATCTGAAATAAATGTTGTATAGTCCGTCACTCCTCCGTTGGAAGCTGCATTAAAACTTTGATATGCAGTCATCATCACAACTGCAACAACCACCCAAAGAATTAAATTTTTTACCATGTCGTTCAAGGTATTACCCCATTCATAAAGTTAACAAAATGTTGCAAGATTACTATATTTATCACTAAAGTTAAAAGTTATCAAACTAATTACTTTTATTGCTAACCCATTTAGCTAAAAACTTATACCCGCTTGCTACGATATAGACTTCCGAGAGCGATCTCGAGAGGCTTCCAGGTTTCGAACTTTCACTACACTAAACAGAGGCGAATCTCTTTTAAGTATTCATCAAAACCTTCACCCTGAAAAACTTTTACTACAAAACTTCCTTTATTGGCGAGAACTTGTTTACACATATCCAGTGCCAATTCCACCAGATACATCGCTCGCGGAATATCTACCGATGGCATTCCGCTGAAATTCAGCGCCATATCGGACATCACAACATCCACCTTATCTTCTCCCACTCGCTCCAATAAAAGGTATTCAGCACATTTTCATCACGAAAATCACCTTGTAGAAAATCTACTCCGACAATAGGATCCATTTCCAAAATATCACAAGCGATAACCCGTCCGTTATGACCGATTTGGCTCACCACATACTGTGACCAACCGCCGGTGCAGCGCCAAGATCAACCACGGTCATGCCGGGTTTAAATAAACAGTCGGTTTGTTGGATTTCATCAAGTTTAAAAATATGCGGGAACGCAATTTTTGCTTATGCGCTTTTTGTACAAAGGATCTTTAAAATGTTCGTTTAACCAGCGGGTAGAACTCGCCGAGCGTGCCCATAGCTTGTCTTGTGTCGTAATGTCGTTGTATGAAGGCTCAAGCTTTACTTTTCAAGCCTTAAATCATAATTAATAAAAATCCACCTTCCTTCAATTTGCGACAGAAAGGTGGCTTAAATCAGAATGACGCTTATTGTAGCAACTAAAGTGCGGTCTATAAAACGATCGTTTTATTTTTATAAACAAAAATCCGATCGTGCAACGCCATCTAAGGCGCGGCTTAATGCTGTCACATCACGCCCTGCTTTCATCATAGCTTCAGCACTGTAAGTATGATCAACATTAATCACATTTTGCATAATAATCGGACCTTGATCCAACTCATTATTAATAAAAGTGCGCCGTTGCACCAATAATCTTGACACCGCGCTCGACTATGCCTGCTGATAAGGTTTAGCACCAATAAAGCCGGCAAGAATGAGTGGTGAATATTGATAACACGGTTAGGATAGCGTGCCACGAAATTTTGGATTCAACACTCACATACTTCCCTAAGAACAATGTAATCTGGTGCAAATTCATCAATTTTTCTGCCAATAATTGATCATGCTGCTCACGGGTTAAATCTTGATGGCTAATACAAAAGAAAGGAATATCAAAGCGCTCTGCCAGACTACGCAATGTGTTATGGTTACCTATTACTGCAGCGATGTCTACATCTAAACCGCCATAGTAATTTTTCATTAAAATATCGCCTAAACAATGAGCTTCCTGGTGACCAAAATAACGATCCGTTTACGTTTTGTACTAATTAAGCACAGTTTGTTTTTCTGGTAGGCTAAAATTTAAATCCGTCAGTAATGTTTCTTCATTAAAAATGCCTTGTAGTTCCGTACGCATAAAGAAATGTTTGGTTTTCGAAATCAACAAATTCATTATTATGAATAATATTTAGTTGATGCTTGTAACAAATATTTGTGATTTTAGAGATCAGGCCTTTATCATCCGGGCAGTCAGTGAGTAATATTTTATTTTCAATCATAAGCTTCTATCATATTGATAAAAAGAAAACCCATAAAAATGGGTTTCTTTGTGATAAATGAGTGAATCTCAAAAAGAGGATAAAGGTTTACCTTTATCTAATTCCACTTGAATTGCTTTTTGGTGTTCTACCTTGACCTGTCCAAGTTTTTAGTCACGCCACTTTCATCAACATATTGATATTTTGCCGGGCGGGATTCTCTTTTCTTACGCACGACATCAGAGCCTAAAATTTCGGCTAATTCATCTGCCGTGATGCCTTCTTGTTTTAACAATTCTTTATATTTAGTAATACGTTCTTGACGCTCGCTTTCTTCCTGTTGAACTTTTAACAATTCTTCTTTTTCTCAGCAACAACCAATTGAATTTTTCTAAAATACTTTCCAACTGTTCTAATGCTAAGTCGCGGGCTATCACACGTAAACTACGAATATTGGTTAAAACTTTTAATACATCAGTCATTAATTGCTCTCCTCTCATATATACATTAATTAATACGAATGGGCGCTATCATAAAACAAATTATACGGTAAGGTAAATACGGATACGTTCTAAACAATTAATTTTATAGGTAATTATTATTGGCATGAATGCTTTTTATTGTAGTCTTGTACCGTCCTACGTATGTAGAGAGTGCAAATGTTATAGATATATATTTTCCGAGTGGATAACGATGAAGAAAATTGAAAGGGCATTGCCGAAATCGATTAAAAAGTCATTTTAATCGGTTGGTGGCGTATTCGAAAAGAACCGTCACTGTCATAGTAAATTCACAACTATGGAGCGCTACTGGTTAGGTTAGGTCTTATTTTACCTACCTAAATCATTTCTAATACAATTTTAAATATTTTTAAAGTCAGTGGTTTCTCCCTTAATTTAGGTAGAACAACATTATGGAACTCATAAACTATTCAACTTCAACTTGGTCAATACTGCCCCGTTGCTTGCCTTATTACTTGCTATTGTGACGCGTAAAGTATTACTTTCTTTGAGTATCGGCAGTCTGGTCCGGAGCAGCTATAGTTTGGCTGATTTTAACCCGCTTAATACCCTCATTTATTTATAATGTTTCATCCCTATTCGTTAAAAGATGACGGATTAAATGCAAATAATATAAATATCCTAATTTTTCTTATTATTGCTCGGTGTTTTAACCGCACCTTTTTAAGTATGTCGGGCAGTAACCGCGCTTTTTGCCGAATGGGCACAACGACATATTAAAGACCGTCGCGGTGCAAAATTGGTTGCCGCCTCTTTGGTATTTATCACCTTTATTGATGATTATTTCACAGTCTCGCCGTAAGCTCATTGCCCGATCCGATTGCCGACAAATTCAAAGTCTCCCGTACTAAATTAGCTGCTATTTTAGATTCCACCGCCGCACCGATGTGTGTTTTAATGCCGGTATCCAGCTGGGGAGCTTACATCATCACCTTAATTGCAGGCTTAATGGCCACCTATTCCCATCACCGGGTATTCACCTATCGGTGCTTTCATGGCAATGAGCGCAATGAACTATTACGCTATTTTCTCCATTTTTATAGGTGATTCTTCGTAGCCTATTTTTCTTTTGATATTGGCTCCATGGCAAGATATGAAAGACTGGCTTTAGAAGTAAATAATACAGAAGAAGAAAAACTCTCCGGCGTTAATGGCCATGTGCGTAATCTCGTATTACCTATTTTAACGCTTATCATTGTTACCGTTTCTGCCATGATGTATACCGGTAACGAAGCCTTAGCCGCTGATGGCAAACCGTTTAGTGTATTAGGCGCATTTGAAAACACCACCGTGAGTGCTCTCTCTTGTTGTCGGCGGTTTAAGTGCGGTCGTGTATGGCGTCTATTTGTATTGCGGCAGATCGCCTAGTCAGCGTTCAGAATATATCAAAGGTTGGTTACTTGGCATGAAATCCATGCTTGGCGCGATTTTAATTTTTATTCTTCGCATGGACGATTAATAATGTAGTCGAGTGACGTACAAACCGGCGCATACTTGGCGTCTCTGGTTTCCGACTACGTTACCATTGGCTTTATTACCTGCACTACTCTTTATCTTGGCTGCAATCGGCCTTTCCACAGGAACCAGCTGGGAAACATTCGGCGTATGTTGCCAATGTGCTGCCATCGCCGCTCACGCAGCGGCAGGCTCAGTAGAACTTATGTTTGCCATGTTTATCTGCTGTTATGGCGGGTGCCGTATGTGGCGACCACTGTTCACCAGTATCCGATACCACCATCTTATCTTCAACCGGTGCAAAATGTGACCACATGGATCATGTAACATCACGGTTGCTATGCCTGCACGGTTTGCAATCGCAAAGTATCGCAGGCTATATCGTTGTTGGTCTAACTACTCCGGTATCTTTAGGATTTATTACCACCGGCGTAGTATTAGCCTTATTAGTGTTTATCTTTTAAGAAACGCTAAATTGTGATCTACGCACAAAAATCAAATTCAAAAGAATATTTTGTATATTTTATAAAATGCGACATAAAGTCGCATTTTTATGATTAAAGATTAAAAATATTTATAAAATATCGTCTAAAACATTTAATGAATTTTATATCTAAAATTAGCTAAAACATGTGTTTCCCACAATAAAGTTATTAATGAACAAAATAAACTATTTTTCCGTTAAAACTACTGCAGGGTGAATCACAAATGCAAAGTTCACTCTGTTGAAGTAGCACGCCATCCACATAAAGTGCGGTCAAAAATGCAATACTTTTTCAACAGTGGCTTCATCAATGCACCCCTAGGGTGAATCAGTAAGCAGGCTTATGATAAAAATCATATGTTTTTAACATTTCCGATAAATCGCAATGGCGATTGCAGCTAATTAAGAGGTAAAAATGAAGAAATTATCGGGTGCAGAACGGTTGTGCAATCCTTGCGCGATCAAGGTGTTGAGTTTTTATTCGGCTATCCGGGTGGGGCGGTTTTAGACATCTAGACGCCATTCGCTACCCTAGGCGGTATTGAACATATTTTAGTGCGTCACGAACAAGCGCAGTTCATATGGCAGACGGCTATGCATGCCACGGGCAAAAGTAGGCTGTGTTTTAGTCACATCCGGCCCGGGTGCCACCAATGCCATTACCGGTATTGCTACCGCGTATGCGGATTCCATTCCTTTAGTGGATGCTTTCCGGTCAGTGCCTTCCGGATTAATCGGCAGTGACGCTTTTCCGAGAATGCGACATGGTGGGAATTTCCGCCCGGTGGTGAAACATAGCTTTTTAGTAAAAGATCGCAGATATCCCGACTATTATCAAAAAGCCTTCTATATTGCCCTCAACCGGTCGTCCCGGTCCTGTGGTGATTGACTTGCCGAAAAGATGTCGTTAATCCATTAAACAAATTTGCCTACACTATCGGAAGACGTGACATTACATATCCAACAGTACAAGGTCTCAGGACAAATTAAACGCGCTAAAAGGCCTTATTAGAAAGAAAGACCGGTGCTTTTCGTGGGGGCGGTGTGATTTTCGGCTAACTGTCACGATGCCTTGACCCAGTTTGCCAAACAGTTAAACCTGCCGGTAACCTCTCTTTCTCATGACTTGGGTGCCTTCCCAGGCACAGATAAACAATTCCTTGGTATGCTTGGCATACGGTACCTTATGAAGCCAACACCGCAATGCATAACAGTGACTTGAGTTTTAGGTATCGGCGTTCGCTGACGATCGACTACCAATAATCTCGCGAAATATTGCCCGCATGCAAAGTAATTCACGTGGATGTGGATCAACCTCCATTTCCAAAACCGTACCGGTTGCTATTCCGATTGTAGGTAGCGCGAAAGCGTCAGTGGTGAATTTTTATCGTTGTTGGAAGATGAAAACCTTGCGAAGTCCCAATCTGATTTAACCGATTGGTGGAAAGAAAATCGAACAATGGAAAGCAGAGAAATGCTTAGATTTCGATCGTAACAGGCTAATTAAACCACAGCAAGTGCTTGAAACAATTTATCGCTCTAACCAAGGTAATGCCTATGTGGCATCTGATGGTGACAACACCAAATGTTCGCTGCATTACACTACCCGTTCGACAAACCACGTCGTTGGATCAACTCCGGTGGGCTCGGTACTATGGGCTTCGGTTTACCTGCTGCACTTGGCGTAAAACTTGCCGATCCGAAAGCGACGGTAGTTTGTATTACCGGTGATGTAGTATTCAAATGAACATTCAAGAGCTTTCTACCGCCAAACAGTATGATATTCCTGTGGTTGTCATTTGTTTGAACAACCATTTCCTCGTATGGTGAAACAATGGCAGGATTTGATTTATTCCGGTCGCCATTCGCAAACTTACATGAACTCATTGCCGGATTTCGTGAAATTGGCGGAAGCCTATGATCGTGTGGGTATTCAAATCACCAAACCGGAAGAACTGGAAGAAAAACTCAAACAAGCCTTTAGCATTAAAAATAAACTGGTCTTTGTTGATGTCAACGTTGATGCCAACGAACACGTTTACCCAATGCAAGTGCGTGGCGGCGCTATGAATGAAATGATTTTGACAAAACCGGAGAATGCAGTACGCGTAGAATTTTATCAGTATTACTCGAAAATGAATCAGGCGCGTTATCCGCGTAGTCGCCTATTCTCACAACGTGCTTTCAATATCGAGAGCCTTACCGTAGCACCAACAGACGACCCAACGTTATCGTATGACTATCGAGACCTACGGCGACGAACAAGTGTTGGACAAATCAACAACTGCACAAATTGGTGGACGTATTCAAAGTGATTAATTTGAGCGATAGCGAACACGTTGAACGCAGTAATGTTAATTAAAGTGCGCCCAAGGCGCAAAACCGTGAAGAACTAAAACGCTTAACGGACATCTTCGCGCAAATTGTGGACGTCACCACGAAGTCTTACATTATCAACTCACCGGCACCAAAGACAAACTGGACGCCTTCGTGAACACGCTAAAAAGAAGAAGCTGTTTTGATTGAAATCGTCCGTTCCGGTTTTGGTGAGCTTACCGTGGAGAAAAGGGCTGTTGTGGTCAATAAATAAACACAAAGTGCGGTCAAAATTTGCAACGAATTTTTGACCGCACTTTTCAGCACTATATCATCATATCAATCACTTCCCTCACTCGTTTACGGGCGGAGATGCCGTGACGGAGGAGGAAAATCCAATCTATTCGGGGTTTAGTCAGTGTCCAGCGTAAACGAAGTGGCAATTATTTCGCCGCATTTCATGTTACTAAAAACACTCCAAATTCTCACCGCACTTTACCGTACAAGGTTTTCACCAATGCCTTCATGTAATCCTTGCAAGGCATACACCGCACAATTATCCAGACTTTTCACGCCCTCCACCAAAGCTTCCGCACCGGCAAGGGTGGTTTTGGATGAACACTTTTACATTGCAACGCGCCGGCTCGAATGGAATGGCTGTCCGCGATACTCTCCGCTTGGCTGCCCTACGGTATTGATTACAATAGCAATTTCACCGTTTTTAATGGCGTCCACAATATGCGGGCGGCCTTCGCGTACTTTTGTTGACGATTTGCGTCACGATGCCGTTATCACGCAGGAATCTTGCCGTCCCCATGGTAGCGCACAGCCGTAGCCTTCTTCCTGTAAACGACGCGCCACCGGCAATAAGCGGGCTTTGTCGCTGTCGTCCACGGACAAAAACACTTTACCCGTTTTCGGAATGCGTTCGCCGGCACCAATTCGGCTTTTTAAGAAGGCTTCGGAGAAAGTTTTGCCCACGCCCATCACCTCCGGTGGAACGCATTTCAGGCCCGAGCACCACATCCACACCCGGGAATTTAATGAACGGGAACACCGCTTCTTTCACGGAATAATACGCGGGAATCACTTCGCCTGCCACGCCCTGTTCTTTCAGGCTAATCCCCGCCATCACGCGTGCAGCGATTTTCGCCAACGGACGACCGGTGGCTTTTGCTCACAAAACGGCACGGTGCGGCTGGCACGCGGGTTCACCTCCAACACATACACCACGTCATTTTGCGTCGGCAAATTGCAGTTCATTAAGCCCACCACTTTTTAGCGCCTGCGCCATGGCAACAGTTTGACGGCGGATTTCATCTTGAATGGTTTGGCTTAAAGAATACGGCGGAAGAGAACAAGCGGAATCGCCGGAGTGAATTCCCGCCTGTTCAATATGTTGCATAATGCCACCGATAATCACCTGCTCGCCGTCGGCAATACAATCCACGTCCACTTCAATGGCGTTATTCAAAAAATGATCGAGCAAAATCGGGCTATCATTGGAAACAGACACCGCCTCGCGCATATAACGGTTTAGTTCTTCGTCGTTATACACGATTTGCATAGCGCGACCGCCCAAGACATAAAGACGGACGCACCACCAACGGATAGCCTACTTCATTCGCCAACACCACGGCTTCCTGCGCATTGCGTGCTGTGCGGTTTTCCGGTTGTTTTAAGTTGAGATCGTGCAGAATTTGTTGGAAACGCTCGCGATCTTCCGCCGTATCAATACTGTCGGCGGACGTGCCGATAATGTTCACGCCGTTTTCATGTAACGCATTGGCAAGTTTAAGCGGGGTTTGCCCACCGTAATGCACAATCACGCCCCAAGGTTTTTCCACATGAATAATTTCTAGCACGTCTTTCCAACGTGAGCGGCTCGAAATACAAACGATCGGATGTGTCAAAATCCGTGGAAACCGTTTCCGGATTACAGTTCACCATAATGGTTTCAAAACCGCTTTCGCGTAAGGCAAGGGCGGCGTGCACGCAACAATAATCGAATTCGATGCCTTGCCCGATTCGGTTCGGCCCACCGCCTAAAATCATGACTTTTTGCGAGCACTTGGATTGGCTTCGCATTCTTCTTCATAAGTAGAATAAAAGGTAAGCAGTGTCCGATTTGAATTCGCCCGCACAGAGTGTCCACCCGCTTGTAAACAGGATGCAAGCCGTAAGAAATGCGTAAATTTCTGACCGCATTTCGTCCGCTTTTACAAGCTGGGCGATACGTTTGTCGGAGAAGCCTTTGCGTTTCAGGTAACGTAAAAAGTGCGGTCTAAATCGGCGATGTTTTTCTTCTCAAGGGCAAGTTCTTCCTGCACTAAATCTTCGATCTGGCGTAAGAACCAGGGATCGATTTTGCTGTAATGGTGCACCTCCTCCAAGCTGAATCCTGCGCCGAAAGCGTCCGCCCGCACAAAAATTCGATTCGGCCCCGGTTGCCCAATTCCTGACGGATCCGGCTGTTCGAAAGCAAGTTAAAACCGCAAATGCCGTTTCCAAACCGCGTAAGGCTTTTTGCAGGGATTCTTGGAAAAGTGCGCCCCATTGCCATCACTTCGCCCACAGATTTCATTTGCGTGGTTAAGCGGTCATCAGCTTTTGGGAATTTTTCAAAGGCAAAACGTGGCACTTTGGTAACCATAGTCGATGGAAGGCTCGAAATGACGCGAGGAATCAAGCCGCCGGTGATGTCGTTACGCAATTCGTTGAGTGTATAACCTACCGCCAATTTTGCCGCAACTTTGCGATTGGGAAGCCGGTGGCTTTGGAGGACATAAGAGCGGAAGAACGGCTCACGCGTGGGTTCATCTCAATCACGATCATTTCGCCGTTTGCCGGGTTCACCCTGCAAACTGCACGTTGGAACCGCCCGTGTCCACGCCGATTTCACGTAACACCCGCAAGGCTGGCGTTACGCATGATTTGATATTCTTTGCTCAGTCAAAGTTTGTGCGGGTGCCACCGTGATGGAATCGCCCGTGTGCACGCCCATTGGGTCAAAAGCTCGATGGAACAAACAATAATGCAGTTATCCGCTTTGTCGCGCACCACTTCCATCTCGTATTCTTTCCAACCGAGCACAGACTGTTCGATTAACAATTCATGGGTCGGCGAAGCGTCAAAACGCGTTCACACAATGACTTGGAATTCATCGCGGTTATAGGCAATACCGCCACCCGAACCGCCCATGGTGAACGACGGACGAATTAACGTCTGAAAACCCACTTCCTCCTGTGCTTTCCAGGCTTCATCAAAACTGTGGCAAATGAAGGATTTCGGCGTATTCAAGCCGATTTTTCGTCATCGCGTCTTTGAAACGACCACGATCTTCCGCTTTATCAATGGCATCTTCCGTGGCACCGATAAGTTCTACGCCATATTTTTCAGCACGCCGTTTTTAGATAAATCCAAGGCACAGTTCAACGCCGTTTGTCCGCCCATGGTTGGCAAAAATCGCATCAGGGCGTTCTTTCTCAATGATTTTTCCACGGTTTGCCATTGAATCGGCTCGATGTAGGTCACATCCGCCATATTCGGATCGGTCATGATGGTCGCCGGATTGGAGTTCACCAACACTCACGATACCCTTCCTCCCGCAACGCCTTACACGCCTGCGCGCCGGAATAGTCAAATTCACACGCCTGACCGATCACAATCGGCCCCGCCCCAATAATTAAATCGTGTTTATGTCTGTACGTTTTGGCATTTTGTTTTCTCACTGTAAAAACGATTAGAGTACTCACAATCAAATAAATTTGATTGCTCGCCCTTCAGGCCGTTGGCAAGCCAACGTTCAAAATCCTTCGGATTTTGTAACCGCACTTTGGTTGATATTACTGATAGCGCAAGCGTCCGCTTGTGCTGTAAATTCTGTTTTTGGCACAAGCGTGGACGCTTGCGCCATCGGTGTTTTATTTTTCTTATTTCTGCTGGCGCGTCTCCCGACTCATGCCAATTATTGTTGTTACAGCACGCGTCGGGAGACGCGCGCTATCAGTGCCATCGTTCATTTAAATTTTCCAACAACTTTACCGATTAAATAAATTAAAAGTTCAATGATAAAAAGTAGCGAAAACAGCGATTGCTCCAGAAACCAATAAAATTTTTCCACCACTCGGCATCAGCAAACATCTTGACCAAAAATACAACCGCTCTAAAAACCCAGCTAATACTTATCAAACCAAATGTTAGCTTCTTATATTTAAGAAACAGGCTTTCCATCGCGCCTTGAATAATTCCGCCGATAATTTCGCGAAGTATTCCAATCAAAATCTCACCCATGCTTTAAATAACCTGTAAAAACGTTTTAAATTTCGACCGCACTTTTTGGTTGATATTACTGATAGCACAAGCGTAGACGCTTGCGCCATCAGGGGTTCCACCAACACCACGCGATACCCTTCCTCCGCAACGCCTTACACGCCTGCGCGCCGGAATAGTCAAATTCCACACGCCTGACCGATCACAATCGGCCCCGCCCCAATAATTAAAAATCGTGTTTATGTCTGTACGTTTTGGCATTTTTGTTTTTCTCACTGTAAAACGATTAAGTACCACAATCAAACAAATTTGATTGCTTCGCCCTTCGGGCCGTTGGTAAACCAACGTTCAAAAATCCTTCAGTTTTGTAACCGCACACGGTTGATATTACTGATAAGCGCAAGCGTCCACGCTGTGCTGTAAATTCTGTTTTTGGCACAAGCGTGGACGCTTGCGCCATCGTTAAGAGCTATTTATGTTTCTTCAATTTAACATACATTTGCCCTGGACTATTTTCTGAACCATTTCTAATCTGATGTTCAAAAATATCTCCATGCATTTTTATGAGATCACTTAATTTTTACATCCATGGTTTCTAGGGGTCAAAATCAGTTTCTAATAACCCCACTGTTTGTCTAACTAAGCCCAGTTGAATCAGTCAGACTCGCTGCTCAAAAATTTTATGTAAAGTTTCTAACGGAATATCTTTATCTTTAATTTTAGAAGTCTGAATTGTTTGCAATTGGAGCAGGCGCTATTTATCTACTACAATTTCTATTTCTTCTGGCTCATCATGTAGATTTTCAACATAAATAAAACGACTGCAGGCATTACGAAACGCAGCTGGAGTTTGTTTCTTACCAAATCCATAAACGGTTGCACCTTGTTCCTTCAAGCGTTGCTAATGCGGTAAAAATCACTGTCACTGGAAACTAGCAAAAGCCATCAAAACGATTTGTATAAAGTAAATCCATGGCATCAATAATCATAAAGCCGTCAGTTGCATTTTTCTCCCTGTCGTAAAGGCAAATTGTTGCATAGGTTTAATTGCGTATTCATTAATAGCTTCTTTCCATTGTCCATTCGTAGAAAGCGAAAATTACCATAAATACGTTTAACCGTTGCTTCATACACTGTGGTGCGTATCTCTTCAAAGTGACTTTAGCATCTTTTAGCTGAAGCGTCTCCACGTAATTAATACCGCCAAACGTTTTGGTACTTTCTTCAACTACGTTAAAACTGTTTTAATTTTAGACATATTTTCCTCATAGATATTAAATTTCAGATAGCGCGCTTTAGCTGTGCTTCTAACTAATTGCAATCATCGGCACGCGTTAGGAAACCACAGGTGTTCGAAACATTGTAATGTATTGATTTAACAGTTAAATTGGACTTCTATAAAGTTGTTTTAAGGAAAAGTCAATTTATGAAATTCTTAAAATCATAAAAATACCCAATTTAATTTGAGATTTTCATTACAAAATTCTTAAAAAGTAGCAATCTTTAGCTACTTGTATATTTTAAGTTTTCTATAAAAGAGACTTGTATAAAAAGGTCATTTTATAACTTAATTAATTGAAAACATTAATATTTTCAATGTTTCGAACAGCTGTGGTTAGGAAACGCGCGCCATCAATTCATATACACTTAAAATTTCGACCGCACTTTTTACTTCGCAGCCCGCATCTGCGCAATGAAACTTATCGAACAGATACGCCATATCGTTCGGGCGGGCTGGCTTCGGGGTGACCTTGGAAGCTGAACGCAGGTTGGTCGATGAGTTCGATGCCTTGACGGAGTTGTCGAATAAAGAGCGGTGGGTTATGCTGCACGTTTTTCGGCGGGCTGTGTTCGTCCACTTCAAGCCGTGGTTTTTGGCTGGTGATAAGCACTTTTTGCGAAAGCCAAATCTTGCACAGGTGGTTGGCGCCGTGGTGTCCGAAAAGACATGGTTTTGCCGCCGACCGCCAAACCGAGTAATTGATGTCCCAAAGCAAATACCAAATAACGGTTTTTGCTTTGTAATAAGGTTTGAATGGCTTGAATGGCGTAATCACAAGGTTCCGGATCGCCCGGGCCGTTGGAAAGGAAAAATGCCGTCCGGGTTGAGCGCCAAGACCGCTTCGGCGGAAGTTTTTGCCGGCACCACGGTGAGCTTGCAACCGCGTTCCGCAAGCATACGCAGATGTTGTGTTTCACGCCGAAATCGTAGGCGACCACATGAAATTCGGGATTGTCGATTATTGAGTAGCCTTTTGCCTAGTTGCCATTCGCCTTGTGTCCATTGGTAGGCTTCGGCACAAGTGACTTCGTAGATCCTGGCCCGCCATGGAGCCAAAACTTTTCGCCAATTTCAGGCGTTGGCTTCATCAATATCGCCCGACATGATACAACCGGCTTGTGCGCCTTTATCTCGTAATAAACGGGTTAAGCGGCGGGTGTCGATTTCGCTAATAGCAACAATGTTGTTTTGTTTGAGATAGTCGGCGAGGGAAGATTGGGAGCAGAGTGACTGTGTTGCAATGGCAAATCGCGAATGATTAAACCGGCGGCATAAACCTGATTGGATTCGGTGTCTTCGTTGTTGGTGCCGGTGTTGCCGATATGGGGGGTATGTGAGGGGTGACGATTTGTTTTGGTATAAGACGGATCGGTTAAGATTTCCTGATAGCCGGTCATGGAGTGTTAAACACCACTTCACCGATTGTGAAACCGGTTGCGCCAAGGGCTTTGCCATGAAGACACTACCGTCGGCGAGGGACGGGGTGCCGCTTCGGACATAAATTACTCCTATTTTTGTTGGTCGAACACTTAGAATGTTCATTAACCTCAGTTTTGAAAAACACCTTTGAAAACGACCGCACTTTTAGTTATTGACCTGTTTTATGGGGATTAATCAAACTGCCTCTGTTTTTGCCCTGCCATGGCAGCAAAACAGGTTTATTCTAAAAGAGGATAGGGTTTCTGACAAACCAAAAATCCCAAGGGCTAAATATTATTAGTAGGATGATATTTTTATAAAAATCAATTTTATGCCATTGTTTTTCTGTGGCTTTCTTGCGATTTGTCATGTTTTAATTTTATCGTTATTATCGTCGTTAGAGTGTTATAATTTCATCGGGTTTACCAATATATATTATTAACCTAAGAATCAATCAAACTATCTATTTCTGACATTGATAAGGAGTTAATGTGAAATTAGATGAACTTGCAAAAGCTCGCGGGCGTATCCTGTACAACCGTGAGCTATGTTGTGAACGGAAAAAGCCAAGCAATATCGCGTTAGTGACAGCACTATCGAGTGGAGGCCTTAATTAAACAATATGATTTTTAAACCGAATGCCATGGCAGCGAGTTTGCGTGTAGGAAAAAGCTAAAACCATCGGTTTAATTATTCCCGATTTTGAAAATATCAGTTATGCCAAAGTGCGAACAATTTGGAAAATCGCTTGAGAGAAAAAGGCTGCCAATTATTGATTTCCTGTTCTAACGACGAAAAGTCAAAACGAGCAAGACTGCGTAAAACATTGCAACGTCAAATAGATGCGTTGGTTGTCTCTTCTACCCTGCCTTACGATAGGATTTTTATCAAAATATCGAGATTCCTGTGGTGGGGTTTTGATCGTCGAATTATGTCGCGAATGTGGTGAGATGTATTAACCGATGACGAAGGAGACGCCTATCGCTTAAGCAACGAATTGTACAACAAGCGAGCAACAACGCATCCTGTTTTTCGGCGCGTGCCTGAATTACCAACCAGCCAAGGCGAGAGGGTTTCCGCAAAGCATTGGAAGGAAAAGATATTCCGGTGACGTATTTATATACGGATAAATTCCATAAAGACAATGCGGCGGTGAGATTTTTGCCCGTTGGTTGGATCAAAATGAACTGCCCACCACGATGCAACCTCCTTTCACTTTGTTTGGAAGGCGTGTTGTTGAGTGTTATTGCAACGCCATGGTCATGTGCCGCATGATTTAATCATCGCTACTTTCCGGACATTTTGATGTTGGGTATTGGAAAATCCGGTGATTTGTAGTGTGCGGGATTACGACAAGTATCCCAATCATTGTTGATTTGGCACGTGATGCCATGTCTACATAAAACACGGTAAACACGACACCGTTAATGCGTAAGACGGTTAGAGTATCACTGTTCACATTAGGAATAGTAACCGGTGGGAAGCGGTTCAGTTTCCCCCAAAAAGTGCAGTTCTCTTTCCACCATTAAATCCCACCGCCTGCAAACGGGCAAAAACTCCCTCACCCGAACAAAAGAATATACTTGCGGATAATCCGCCACAAAACAAATGGCATCAATATTGTGGAACTTGGCGATAAACAACGCGCGTTCGCAATGGAATTTTTAATGAAAATAATCGTCAAGGAATGGGCTTTAAACACTTGGTCCGGCGCGAATGACCGAATCAATGTGCGGAATCCAGCAAAATCAAATAAATAAATTCTTGCTGGCACCCCCATCAGATCTTTCAGCATGGTGCGAGGCTCGTTATATTGAAGGGGTGCGGTTGTCGCCCATAATAATAGATAATCCACTTTTGCTTCAAATAAGCGCTGTGCGCAAGCAGACGGTGTACAAATAAAACAAATTCAGCGTGTTATTAGCAAAATATTTTGATGTGCCAAAGCACTAAGCCATAAGGGCGATTCGGTATTTTTCAATATCGTAATAAATATCCTTACGAACATAATAACCGATGGTTGATCCACAATAATCAATAGTAGCCACAAAATATCGCCAAATAACGGATTGCCCGTTTAATTTGCAATAGGGTGAGGCACTTTGTAACTTTTCTTTTAAATTCAATTTCATTGATCTTTCTTATGAAACAACTGCTGTCAAAATATGAGAGTTGAAATTCAAAGTGTAATTTATTGGTTTATAGACTTCAAAAACTTCCAGATGTTTAGACGTCTAAATTTTTCTTGACAAGCTATAACTCAAGATGTAGTTTTATGCGCTTATTATCTATAACAAAATTGCCAGCAATGACGATAAAACCACCACCCTTTTTACCTATCAACCATTGAATCTCATCTTGGGCGGTCAACGAGATCACATTGATGTAGCGTACCAAACCTATGGTGAGCTCAATGAGGATAAAAGCAATGTGGTATTAATTTGTCATGCGTTAACCAACGACGCTGAGCCTTATTTTTGATAATGAAGAAAACCAAGTTGGTTGGTGGCAAAATATGGGCGATGGCTTGGCGTTGGACACTTCCGTTATATTTGCTCAATGTTCTCGGCGGTTGCAAAAGGCTGTAAGGTCCGTCCTCTATTAACCCGAAAACCAACTGTCCTTATGGCAGTCAATTTCCGTCCGTGATCGTACAGATTTGGTGAAAGTACAAAAAGCACTGCTGATACCTTGGGCATCACGCATTTACATGCTGTTATCGGCGGTTCTTTCCGGTGGAATGCAGGCAACGCAGTGGGCAATCGATTATCCTGATTTTGTCTCTAATGTGGTCAATCTTTGCTCATCGCTTTCCTTCAGTGCGGAAGCTATCGGTTTAACCATGTTATGCGTCAAGCCATTATTAACGATCCGAATTTCAGCAACGGCGATTACTATAATGGCCCTCGGCCCGATAAAGGTCTGTCTATTGCACGAATGCTCGGTATGCTCACCTATCGCACCGACATACAATTAACCAAAAGCTTTTGGACGCGCTACCAAAGCGGAAGGTGATTTGCAGGCGGATTATTTCCAGTGGAGTCTTATTTAAGTTATCAAGGCCAAAAATTCCTCGCCCGTTTTGATGCCAACAGCTATTTACACTTGTTGCGCGCCTTGGATTTATACGATCAAGCATCGGTTATGCCGGTTTGAAAACCGCCCTTTCCGCATTAAAGCCGGTTACACATTAGTGGCGGTGAAAATGATCAACTGTTTAAAGTGCCAGAATTGCGTAAAAGCAAGCAGTGTTGGAACAAAGCGGCGTGCGATTGACTTATCATGAGTTTTGCCTCAGATTACGGGCACGATGCGTTTTTAGTGGACTATGCTTTCTTTGAAAAGAAAATTCGAGATGGGTTGGCAGGCATACCCGGCAGATTTGGAAGAAAATTAAACCGCACTTTGATGCCAAATTTATTCATTTCAACTCAAAGTGCGGTTTGTTTTTAGCGTTTTTAAACTTAAAAATTGATGAAGACAGGACAAGAATTAAGCCTAGAAAGCACAACCATCATCGTTGCATAACCGAAAAGTACCCATACCTCATCTGTTATTAATTTTGCGTTAATTGTGGCGCATTTTAACAAAAATGTACGCAAAAGCCAGCCAAATCTAAAAAGTGTGACAATCCCCAAAATTTCTTTCCGCCCTTAACCAGCGGATTCCTCTTTATAATGGCTAAAATACGGAGAAAAATCATGGCAACCATTAAAGACGTCGCTAAAATGGCGGTGTATCGACCACCACAGTGTCACACGTCATCAACAAAACCCGCTTTGTGGCACAAGAAACCGAAAAGTTGGTATTGCAAGCAATTTGAAGCACTCAACTATTCGAGTGCGGTGGCACGTAGCAAAAAGTCAATACCACCAAATCTATCAGCGCTGATTGTCACCACCAGTGAAGCACCTTATTTTGCGAGTATTCATGCTGTGGAAGAACATTGCTACCGCCAAGGCTATTCACTCTTTCTCTGTAACACGCAAAACAATGCGGAAAAATCAAAAACCATTTGAAATGTTGGCCAAAAAACGGGTGGACGGTATTTTGGTGATGTGTTCGAATACTTGCCGGACTCCTTAAATGTATTAACCAGCTTTGAAAGCGTTCCAATGGTGGTAATGGTTAGGGCCCGAACGCCCATACGGACATTATTCAAGACAATGGTTTTTAATGGCGGTTGTTGAGCCACTAAACATCTTAGTGAAAAGCGGTCATAAACACATCGGCATTATCTCCGGCGAGCTTACTAAAGAGCCCCTGCAAAAACTCGCTATGAAGGCTTTCTACACGCCATGGAAGAAGCCGGATTAACGGTTAATCCGGATTGGGTGATGGAAGGCTTTTTTGAACCGGAAGACGGCTATGAATGCATGAACAAAATTTTACGCCAAACAGAATTACCTACCGCCGTATTTTGTTGCAACGACGTTATGGCAATGGGGGCGATTTCCGCTATTGGCGAAAAAGGCTTGCGCGTGCCGGATGATATTTCCATCATCGGCTATGACAATATTCACGCCTCCCGCTTCTATTCACCTCCGCTTACCACCATTCACGCGGTCAAATCCCGTTTTGGGTGTGCAGGCGGTCAATTTGTTATTCGAACGTATTAACCACAAATCCGATCAACGGGAGACGATCGAAATTCATCCTGAATTAGTGATTCGTAAATCGGTAAAAAAATGCTAAATCCACATAAATCCATAGCCATGGGTAATTCCATCCCCATGGCTGTGGATCACTACTCTCCACCGAGAAATAAAGATTACCTAACCTATATTTTAATCTTCTTTAAAATATCCCTATAACATTCAAAACTTTTTAAAAATCACCGCACTTTATTAGAAATAATCTACTTAATCCTGCATTTTATTTTAAACTAATAAATTAATTATGATTGATCTTTAATCTATTTTTGTTTATATCCTTTTATGTTTTAAGTATTTTTGTTTTAATTTAGTGAGGTAACTATGATTCAACAATACGCACAAAATGCGACAGAACATCAATATGTTGGGGCATTTTTCTAGGTGAGACCATTTGACGATGCACAAGGCGATGCTATTTTTGCAACTCATTGAAAATATTCAGGTGTTATCAAAAATTCACGTAATGGTGATGACCAAGCGCGTCAGCAGTTGCTGCAAACGCTTTCGACCATCTCCGATGACAATATCATTCCGTCGCTCGCTTTCAGCCAGTTCCTCAACAGCAATATTTGCGAGCAATATCAAACCATTCCGTCATCATCGCGATGATGGGATTGTCTTCCAATCGTTCTGTTGAGCCTTATTTAAACGTCTGCAGGTCAAAACCTAGCACAAGAAGATATCATCAAAACCGTAGAAAAACTGTTGATTGAATTGGTGCTAACCGCCCATCCAACAGAAGTAACCCGCCGTTCGTTGGTACATAAAAATGTGAAATCAACAAATGTTTGAGCCAGTTGGAGCATTCCGATTTAACCGAAAAGAACGCAAAGCCATTGAACGTCGCTTGTTGCAACTCATCGCCGAGGCGTGGCACCAATGAGATTCGCACCAAACGTCAAACGCCGTTTGAAGAAGCTAAATGGGGCTTTGCCGTGATTGAAAACAGCTTGTGGCAAGCGGTGCCGGAATTTTTCACGTCAGTTCAATGAAAGTGCGGTTAAATATTTAGGCATTTCGTTACCGGTAGAACGACACCGGTTCAGTTTTTCCTCTTGGATGGGCGGCGATCGCGATGGTAATCCGTTTGTCACCGCCAACGTCACCCGCCAAGTGTTACAACTTGCCCGTTGGAAAGCCGCCGATTTATTCTTAAAAGATATTCAACTGTTGGTGGATGGGCTTTCCATGCAACAATGTGCTCAGCCTTCCGTGCCAAATACGGCAATCATCCGAGCCTTACCGCGTGGTTGCCAAAACTTTCGCCTGAAACTTTCCGCCACCCTCACCTACTACGATGATTTATTGGCAAACCGTCCTCCACGTGCCACCAAAGGGACATTATCACCACAAATGAACAGCTGTGGGAACCGCTGTATGATTGCTACCAATCGCTTATGGCATGCGGTATGCGGATAATCGCCAACGGATTGCTATTGGATTATTTGCGTCGCATTCGTTGCTTTGGCGTGACCCTTTCTCGGCTTGATATTCGTCAGGAAAGCACCCGCCACACCGAAGCATTGGCGGAAATTACCCGTTACATCGGCTTGGGCGATTATGCCCAATGGAGCGAGGCGGATAAACAAGCCTTTTTAATTCGAGAACTCAGTTCACGCCGACCGCTGATTCCGTTGGATTGGACACCATCAGCGAAACACAAGAAATTTTAGATACTTGCAAAGTGATCGCAGAGCAGCCTCAGGCGTGATTTCCTGTTACATCATTTCTATGGCACGCACTATGTCCGATGTACTTGCAGTACATTTGTTATTAAAGAATGCGGTGTGCCTTACCATTTTACCGGCAGTACCGTTGTTTGAAACCCTAGATGACTTAGATGCCAGCGAACAGGTCATGACCGAATTATTTAATATCGGTTGGTATCGTGGTGTCATTAACAACAAACAAATGGTGATGATTGGCTATTCCGATTCTGCCAAAGACGCCGGCATGATGGCTGCCTCTTGGGCGCAATATCGGGCGCAGGAAGCCTGGTGAGGTATGTGAACAACAACACATTGAACTCACTTTATTCCATGGGCGCGGTGGCACAACCGGACGTGGCGGTGCACCGGCACACGCGGCCTTGCTTTCCCAACCGCCACGCTCACTGAAAAACGGTTTGCAGGGTAACGGAGCAAGGAAATGATTCGCTTCAAACTCGGCTTTACCGGCTGTTGCCGTAGAAAGTTTGGATTTATACGCCAGCGCCGTATTAGAAGCCAACTTATTGCCTCCGCCGGAACCGAGAAAACGGAATGGCGGGAGATTGTGGACGAGCTGTCCGATTCTTCTTGCGCTATTTATCGAAATATCGTCCGGGTGATAAAGATTTTTGTACCGTATTTTCGCTCTGCCACCCCGGAACAGGAACCTGGCAAAAGTGCCTCTCGGTTCCCGTCCGGCAAAAACGCAATCCTCATGGTGGGGTTGAAAGCCTGCGTGCCATTCCATGGATTTTCGCGTGGATGCAAAATCGCCTTATGCTACCAAGTTGGCTCGGCGCCGGTGCCTCCGTGCAAGAAGCCATTAAACAAAGGCAAACTGGCATTAATTGAAGAAATGTGCCAACACTGGCCGTTCTTCTCCACTCGGATTGGTATGCTGGAAATGGTGTTTAGTAAAACGGATATGTGGCTGTCGGAACATTACGATCAGCATTTGGTGAAACCGGAACTGTGGTATTTGGGCGAATCCTTACGGGAAGCAGCTACAAGACGACATTAAAACCATTTTGTCGCTTTCCCATAAAGATCAGCTGATGTCTAATCTGCCTTGGATCGCCGAATCCATTGCTTTTGCGTAAATGTTTACACCGATCCGCTGAATTTATTGCAAGTGGAACTACCACGTCGCCTACGCGCCCAATCAAACAACCCGAATCCGGATGTGGAACAGGGCGCTGATGATTACCATCACCGGTATCGCGGCAGGAATGCGCAATACCGGCTGAGGCAGAAAAAGAAAGTGCGGTCATAAAAACGTTATTTTTTCCGACCGCACTTTTCTCCGATTATGCTATGATGTGCGCCAAATTTAACTGACGGAATAAACACATGACCGAACTCACCAAACTGGATCGATACGGCGATTGACATTGCTTACGATATTTTTCTTGAAATGGCACCGGAAAATCTCGACCCGGCCGATGTTTTGTTGTTCAACCTGCAATTTGAAGAACGCGGTGCCGTGGAATTTGTAGAAACCGCCAACAACTGGGAAGAAGAAATCGGCGTGTTAATCGATCCGGAAGAATATGCGGAAGTGTGGATTGGCTTGGTAAACGAACAAGATGAAATGGATGAGGTGTTCGCCAAATTCCTCATCTCCCACCGCGAAGAAGATCGCCAGTATCACATCATTTGGAAAGAATAAAACGACAAGTGCGGTCAAAAATCCATTAAATTTTTGACCGCACTTTCTCTTCAATATCTCACCTAAGCGATAACCATCGCTGTTTCAATGTTTTCCCTTATTCACTACAGCACCAACCTCTTATTATGAAACGGTTTGCAATGTGCAACGATGACCGACACTGAGAATAATCATGTTTGGAAACGGCTGCGGATGATTTTATACAGCAATTCTTCCGTCGGCTCGTCCAGTGCCGATGTGGTTTCGTCTAATCACATCGGGTTGCATCAGAAGAATGCGGATAAACGCCACCCGTTGCAATTCTCCCGGCGAAAGAATGGCTTGCCAATCATTGGATTCGTTAAGAGACGGAATGTATTTGCTCAAACGGCACTGCTCCATAGCCAACTCCAATTCGCCACGTTTAGGCTCAATATTCGGGTAACAAATCGCTTCGCGTAACGTGCCTTGCGGCATATACGGGCGTTGTGGCAGAAACAAACTGTTGCTACATGGACGTTCTACCCGACCTTCCGTATCAAACGGATAAATCCCCGCAATGGCTTTTGAGTAACGAAGTTTTTCCTGCACCTGACGGGCCTTGAATGAGCAAAGCATCGCCATTTTGCAAATCCACGTTCAAATCCTTCAACAAGACTTTTCCGTTGCCGTCTTTAATCCCGAAATGATGCAATGACACCCGATGGGAACATTCCACCGGTTGATGAATCTCTGTGCCGTCAATTCGTCTAATTTGGTAAAAAGCCATACAAACGGTTTAAGCGCGCTTGATACAACGTGAATTCTTCATAGAACAAACGAAAGAAAGACAACGCCCGCATAAGACGATTGAAGGCTTGCACCGTTTGGTGCATATCGCCTAATTTCACCTGTCCGGCAAAGAAACGCGGCGCTTGCAACATGAGGCGGTAGAATCATGGCAATTTGCGTCACGCCGGTATTAAAACCCGTCCAACCCCAACATACGGCGCACAATTACCCAACGGTTGTGAATGATGGCGTGAAATTTCGCTTGTAAATTTGACCGCTCTTTTTGTTTCACCGCCGTAAAAACGCAATACTTTCTGCGTTATCACGCACGCGAATTAAGGAATAACGGTAATCCCCCGTTCAATCGTTCTTTATCAAAATTCAATTTAATCAGCGGGTGCCCAATCCAAACGGAAAGTGCGGTAGCGACGATGATAAAAAAATATAAATAAAGAACACCACGCCTTTCGGAATCAGCACGCTGAGCAACACCAATATCCTGACAAGCCCCACAGAATAATCGTAAATTCAATGGTGGACATCACGGAATTAATCAAGCCTTGCAACATGGTAACCGTGCCGCTAATAAATTCGCGGGCATCTTGTTCCGATACGTTGATCGATGTTATCTGGCAATTCTTTTTCGTATTTCAGGCGATAATAATTTTTATGGCGCAAACCAACGCACCAGCATTTCATTATTGAGTTTTTCTAACCAACGAATTTCAAACAGCTGGCGTACAAAAATAATTGATAATGGAATGGACAATTTTGAACATCACCAACAAGGCATTGAGCCCGGCAAAAACCAAAAAGGTGTCGGCTTTTTGTTCTTGTAACGAGGTATAAAGCCCGTTATAGAAAAAGAATTCAGCACGCTGATTCGCACTTCCAGCAAAATCAAGGTCAGCAACAATAAAAAGCAAACCGATAATTTTGTATGCCGAAGAGGTTTGTACGCAAGGGTTGTGTAATCAGCCAAAAGCGTTGCCCGAAGTCTGTTCGTTTAAGCGCCAATGCCAATACCGCCAACACTGCCGACACGCCCAAAAAGTGCGGTCAAAAGCTCAAGATAAACTATCATTAACTTCTGTTTGCCAATCCATTTTAATATCCAAAAGAAAGGGCGTTAAACGCCCTTTAGGGATGAAAGTATGTTAATTAGAATTCCACTTTGGTATTAAAGATAAACTCTCGTCCATAACCCAACGCCACCGGAATCAGCGTGTTTGTTGCATTGCCCGAAGTGGATGGGAGTAGGTTTTATCCGTTAAGTTTTTACCGTTAAGTTGGAATGACACTTTCTTGCCGGAGATTTTGGTGTCGTAGGCAATGAAAGGCGTCATACACCACGGCGTGTGGCAACTTATAAGAGGGTATAAGTATTGTTATACGCATACCGAGATCCTAAATAACGGGCGCCACCGCCAACACGGATATTGCCGAAATCAAATTCGCCCACATGATAAGCCAAGAATAAGGAGGCTTGATGTTTCGGTACGCCGGAAAGCTGTTGATTCACCGCGTCAGGGTATCTTTCATTTTCTAAAGGTTTCACTTTGGTGTAAGTATAGTTCGCCGCTACGCTCAACTGATCGGTAAGCTGACCGTTTAAGTCAAACTCCACACCGCGGGAACGTTGTTTGCCGACGATATTTAATTCGGCATTAGCGCCGCTACCACTGCTTCTGCCACATTACGTTTATTGATGTTAAATAACGAGAACTGTTGCATTAAAACCGGCGTTTTCATACTTCGCACCAATTTCAACGGATTTGCCTTGTTCAGGTTTCAAATCGCCGTTCACAGGGGGTTGCAACGCTCATTTGCGGACGGAATGATTCCGAGTAATTGGCAAAGGTGGCAATATTCGGCGTAAATTTATATACCGCGCCTAATTGATAAAGCAATTTGCCATCGTGCTGATCCGTATTACCGGTCTTCGTTAAGTTTTGCCCTTTTGATACATCACAATTTGCTGCATTTTAAGCAATGGCGGCCGGCAAATTGAGTCAAAATACTCATAACGCAAACCGCCGGTGACAATGAAGCTGTCAGTAAAATAAGCGGTATCTTGAACATAAACACCGACAGTTTTTAAATAGTTATATTGGTAAGCATTGCCGTTGCCGTTTTTCTTCTGCGCAACAGGATTGGTGTAGTTTGGATGATCAATATTAATATCGGAATTCATGATGCCTTGGTTATAAATCGGACCAAGATCACGAACATTACGCATCACATCCACACCGGCGACAAAACGGTTAGCAATCTCACCAATACCGAATTCACCCACGATATTTAGTGTTCCGCTATGCACGCGCTGATCGCCTTGTTGTTGCTCAATGGCACGACGGGCTTTGCGTGTATTGACATTAATATTCGAAATACGCGCTTGATTATAGAAATATTCATAACGGGCATAGTTATAACCGGCGTTTAATTTCCAGTTATCGTTAAGTTTATGCTCAACTTTAAAATCAATGTTATCGGTTTTTGCCGTGGTTTCATTATTCGGTTCGTCTAAACGACGGGGAGACCGGAATATTCGGCAGAGAATTTGTCGCCGTTAATAAATTCGTCCCACGATCAAACGGCTCAAGAATGTCTTTATGCTCATACGCTCACTAAGACTTTGGTGGTGTCATTTTTCCCAAGAAGAGAAGGCGCGTAAGTGGTGTTTTTAATTTTGCCAAAGTTACGCCAGTAATTCTTTTTCTTGTTTGTCATAAATAAAACGATAAGCAAAACCATTACCTAAACCACCGGTGAAATCCACTTGTGTTCCCCACAAACTATGATTTCCCAATGTGCCGCCCACTACATATTTCGGGGTTTGTTGCGGTTTTTGGTAATGATATTGACGACACCGCCCGGATCTTGAATGCCATAAAGCACAGAGGCAGGGCCTTTTAAGACTTCGACGGTTTCCGTGGTGGCGCTAAAGTTCTTGGCAGGTCCGGCTTGCAAGCCGTTACGCATAATCGAGTTATCACGATTGCCGCCGAAACCGCGTTTTTGAATGGAATCAAACATGCCGCCTAAGGTATTGGCTTGACTAACGCCACTCACATTGTAAAAGCGCATCAATTAAGGATTCAGGTTTGCGATCTTTTAATAATTGGGTGGAAAGAATATTCACCGTGTTCGGTGTATCCAGCACAGGCACCTCGGCTTTTGATACCACAGACGTCCCGGTGGTTTGATAAAATCCATTTTGCTTAATGCCGGTATCTTCAACAGTGATTTGTTCAAGACTTTCTGCTGGTTCTTCCGCATAAGCAGACATGGATACCGCCGTTAAAAAGTGCGGTGGAAATCACGCTTAATTTAAATTTCATAACATTACCTTTTCGAGGTCAAAAACGGCGACGGTATAGCTGAAAAGTTTTAGCTGAAAAAGAGAATTATTCTTTTTAAGAACAATAAAAACATCTTGAAAAACGACCGCATTTTAGATGAAAAGCCTGTTACAAAGGTAACAGGCTGATGTTTATTTTCAATTTTTCCAACTGTGACAACAGGATATCGTCTGTCTGCCCTTGGGTTTTGCGAAGACGATAAATTAATAAGGCGGCTGCTAGGGTTAAACTCACGACAGAGGCAATCCAAAAACCTTTGGCCGCAATGCCACCCGGCACGATAAAAATCGGTGCGGGCTAACACGTAACCGAGCGGCATACCCACTACCCAATAGCAAAACAAGGTGATGTATAAAAATAGCTTTTGGTGTCTTTATAACCACGTAGCACGCCACCAATAATCACTTGAACCGTATCGGAAAATTGATATAAGGCTGCCAGTAATAACAGTGATCCCGCCATCGCAATCACTTCCGTATCTTTCACAAGATCGCGGCAATCTGTTCCCGCAAAATTACCGTTAAAAATGCAGTAATTATGGTGATGGTTAAACCGACTGCCAGAGCGGAATAAGACACCAGTTTTTGCTCCGCGTGGGGATTTTTTTCACCCTAAACGCTGCCCCACTAAAATGGTTGTTGCCATGCCCAATGACATCGGTAACATAAATACAAAGGCGCTGGTATTCAACGCAATTTGATGGCTGGCCACCACGTCCGCCCCAAAGGCGATAAGAATAATGATGTCAATGCGAATAAGGCCACTTCACAACACAACGCCACCGCAATAGGAAAGCCGAGTTTCAGCAACTTAATCAACGTGTGCATATTCGGGCGTTCAATAATATTGGCAAAGACCTGTAAATCACGTTGATTTCTCGCCCGCATGCAATAGGTAATCATTAAAAAGCACATCACCCAGTTCACAATTGCCGTTGCAATGCCACAACCTACCGCCCCGAATGCCGGTACGCCAAGTTTGCCGTAAATGAAAATATAGTTGAGGGGAATGTTGAGCATTAAACCGAGGAAAGTAATCACCATAGCCGGCTTGGTTTTGTAAATGCCATCGTTTAAACAACGAAAATTAATCATTAATAAATAGCCCGGCAAGCCCCAAATCATGGCATGTAAATAGCCGCTTGTGATCTCCGCCAAACGTGGCTCCATATCCATACGTTGTGAGTACAAAGTCGCTATGCTGAATCAGTAAACCTAATGGAATACAACTGAAAATAACAATCAAATACCTTGTCGTACTCTGATGAGCAATACGTTTACGTTGTCCCGAACCGTTTAAATAAGAGATCGTCGGCGGCAACGCCAACAATAGAACCATGACCAAATAAAACCAGCGGCAACCAAATAGATGCTCCCACAGAAATGGCGGCCATGTCAGCCGAGCTAACCCGTCCGGCCATGATGGTATCTACCAAGCCCATGGAATTTTGCGCAATTTGCGCAAAAGCAAAATCGGAATGGCGATAGCAATTAATTTTTAGCTTCAATATGATATTCTTTGACGAGTTTACATTCATAAATAAATAGATTTCGAGGTCGTTATGTTTTACAGGCATTGTGCAAGGCACCGCACAAATTAAGGTCATTACGGAAGGGGCTAATTTTAGAACACACGTTGTGGAAATGCCACAAGAAATGCTGAAAGGATTACAAATCGGTGCGTCTGTTGCGCACAATGGCGTGTGTTTAACCGTCACGGAAATCAAAGGCAATTTGGTGAGTTTCGACTTAATGCAAGAAACCTTGAAAATCACAAACTTGGGCGAATTGCAGGTCGGTGATTTCGTGAATATCGAACGCGCCATGCAAATGGGCACAGAAATCGGCGGGCATATATTATCCGGTCATGTGTATTGCACCGCGGACATCGTTGAACGCATTCCTTCCGAAAAACAACCTGCAAATTTGGTTCCAACTGCCGAATAAAGACATAATGAAATATGTATTAACCAAAGGCTTTATTGCCGTGGATGGCATTAGTTTAACCATCGGTGAAGTCCGCGAACAAAGCTTCTGCGTCAACCTGATTCCGGAAACGATTCATCGTACGCTAATTGGCAAGAAAGAGGTGGGCGAAAAAGTCAATATTGAAATCGATCCGCAAACGCAAAGCCATTGTGGATACGGTGGAACGTTATTTGGCACAGAAAGAAAGCCTAAAAGTGCGGTTGTTTTTAGCGGCGTTTTTCATCAGAATTTATTGGCTAAAACGCCCGTTTTGCTTTTAGAATCAGCCATCAATTTTTCAACGAGATTATTATGTCTGTTACATTATCAACCAAACAAAACAATACTTAAAAAGGCCTCGCTCATCATTTAAGCCCTGTAGTCATGTTAGGCGGCAATGGTTTAACGGAAGGCGTGTTGGCGGAAATTGATTTATCCCTGAGCCATCATGAACTGATTAAAGTGAAAATTTCCGGTTCCGATCGTGAAACCAAGCAATTAGTGTCAATGCTATCGTGCGTGAAACCGGTGCCGCGGAAGTACAAACCATCGGTCATGTGTTAGTGTTATATCGTCCAAGCGAAGAAAATAAAATCCAACTTCCGCGTAAATAACCTAAAAAGTAAACATGAAAAAAGGCAGTTTAAAAACTGCCTTTTTATTATCCGTTTTTAGCGAGTTTAAAACATACTCTACTTCGATAATTTCAAATTCCACCACGCCACCCGGTGTGGTGATATTCACGACATCATCCTGTTCTTTGCCGATTAAACCGCGCGCAATCGGCGAATTCACCGAAATCAAGCCGTTTTTTTAATATCCGCTTCATCATCCCCCACAATGCGGTAAGTGACTTCATCATCCGTATTGGTATTGACCAAAGCTACCGTCGCACCAAAAATCACTTTTGCCATTATTCGGGATTTTGGTGACATCAATAATTTGGCAGTTCGCGAGCTTGCCTTCAATTTCCTGAATACGCCCTTCACAGAATCCTTGTTGTTCACGGGCGGCGTGATATTCTGCATTTTTCTTTTAAGTCGCCGTGTTCACGTGCTTCCGCAATAGCTTTAATAATTTCCGGGCGGCGTTCGTTTTTAAATATTCTAGCTCTTTGCGTAAAAGTTCCGCTCCACGAACCGTCATTGGAATTTGTTGCTATAGGATTTTCCTTAATTTAGATAAAAAGAAAAACTGTGGGATCGTCGCGATCCCCAGTATAAATTAATCATGTTGCGAGAAAAACTTTACTCTCGTCTTTTCGCGTACTATTATTGTTCGTCTTACAAAAATAGCAACCACAAGTCTGAATTATGTATAAGTTTTTCACCACGTCGAATTCTCTCAAAAATCCGTATTTTTTTCCTCGCTCTAACTACCTCTGCAAATACCTTCGCCGATGTCGATTTGAATCAACACCTCAGCAATTTGCCCGATGGAGCGAGTCTCGCATTTATCGCTAAAAACCTAAGTCAGGATAAAATTGTCGCCGATTATCAAGGACAAACTTTCATGTTGCCGGCCAGTACACAAAAAGTCTTCACTGCGTTGGCCGCCAAATTGGCACTTGGCGATTCATTTCAATTTCAGACCGCACTTTTAACCAACGGCAAAGTTCAAAACGGACAATTAAATGGCGATTTAATCGTCCGTTTCACCAGTGATCCGGATTGAGTAGCGGTCAACTCTTCAATTTGTTGTCGAACTGAAAAAGCAAAAATATCAATAAAAATCAACGGCAATCTAATTTTTGGATACCTCCGTCTTCACCAGCCATGATCGCGGATTAGGCTGGATTTGGAACGATTTAACTATGTGTTTTAATTCACCACCGGCGGCGGTAAACATTGATAATAACTGCTTTTATGTGGATATTGACGCCAACCGGGCACCCGGCGAGCAGGTGAAATTTAACGTGCCATCGCAATATCCGATCCGAAGTATTCGGACAGGTTTATGTGGCAGATAAAGAAGAAGCGCCTTATTGCCAGTTAGATGCTTTGGTACACGACAACAACCGCTATCAAGTAAAGGGTTGCTTGGCACGCCAAAAGTAAAGCCGTTCGGATTAAGTTTTTGCAGTGCAAGACCCCGATGCTTTATGCGGCGGCAATGATTCAACGCCAGTTAAAACGCTTAAGTATTGAATTTAACGGAAGGTTCAACAACCTTATCGCCAACAACAAGGTCAAGTGTTAGCCCAACACTTATCTAAACCGTTACCTGATCTCATCAAAAATGATGAAAAATCCGACAACCAAATCGCCGATGCCCTATTTCGCACGATTGCCTATCAGCAATATAAACGCCCGGCTTCCTTCCAACTTGGTACGTTAGCCATGAAAAAGTGTTATCGCAAGTAGGCATTAAATTCGGCTAATAGCATTATTGCTGACGGTTCCGGACTTTTCCCGTCATAATCTCGTCGCGCCACAAACCATGTTACAGGTGTTGGATTACATCGCTAAAAACGAAGATAAGTTACATTTATTAGACAGCTTTCCTGTCGCTGGCGTGGATGGTACATTAAGCGGACGCGGTTCCTTAATTAACCCGCCATTAGTGAAAAAATGTGATTGCCAAAACAGGGGCGCTGAAAGGTGTTTACAATCTGGCAGGTTATCTCACCAACGCGCGCGGTGAAAAAAAGTCGCATTCGTTCAATTTATCAATGGCTACTCCACCGGTGATCTTGAAAGCAAAACCAAGCGTGCACCATTGGTACAATTTGAAAGCGGTGTGTATAACGCCTTATATCAGGATTGATTTCAGCGAATTGGAAAAACAAAAAGTGCGGTGGATTTTTCAAACGTTTTTAAAAACACTCGGTATTATGTAGCAGTTGCACAAAGTCCGAAAATTGACTAATTTACCGCATAAATTTTTCTATTTTTCAAACTCAAGGGTGTAGCTATTCCTCCCAACCTTCATTCAGGTAACCCAAAGTATGAGTCGCCAAGGTAACTGTTGGGATAATGCCCCAATGGAGCGTTGGTTCCGCAGCTTTAAATATGAATGGATGCAAGAGGGCGACTATCTAACCTCGGGGCAAGTGATGGACGATGTGAGAGCTTATGTGATGTATTACAATTTTGTTAGCCCACATCGTTACAATCAAGGTTTGCCGCCTGTTTTAACAGAAACAACCTATCGGGGAACTGTTGAATTAGCTGATTACTACATTAATTAGTAAAAGATAAAAGGGCGAAGATTATTAGAATCTTTGCCCTTAATGTTATCTGCATTTTTACAAAAATAATATTTTTCAATTTTTGAAAAAGTGTAAGAAAAAGGTTTATCTCCGACTAATAGAATAACAAGGAAGCATTTCCTACCATAATGAACTAAATAATTTTCATAAAAATAGCTAATCAATCAGAGGATGAAATATTGTAAGATGCAAAGGTATTAGCAGCGGCGTGAGTTTATTGATTTTACGCTTTTTCTTGCGTGGGAGTTTTTAGAGGCAGGGTTAGAAAAAAATGGAATGGTCAAAATTGGTTTACAGAAATACAAGATCGTTTTTCCTTTTCCATTTAATCTTATTCCAGCCGATATTAATTGGCACGTTGCAATGGGATCTGAATTAATTTTTCCCATTCTTGCTGATATTTGGGGGTGCTAACACGTTTTTAGTGCATTAAGTTTAACGATTTTAATCTCTGTCGCGTGGTATAGCATTCACGCCGATTCAGGTTATAACGTTTGTGATAATGGTTATAAATTACCCTTAATTTATGTGGTAACTTTATTAATCTTAATTACTCAGGGAGCGGGGAAACTCTCTTTAGACACGCTTATTAAGAAGGTTTATCCAACTAAAAAGCTGGTTTTAAATTCCTCTAACTATAATTCAATATCAAATTCTAGGAGATTTAAATGAAAAATTATCCACTTTAGCCGCATTAGCAGGAGCATTAACGATGACAGTAGCTACTGTTGCACACGCTGAGCCAAAATCAATCAGTACAGATAAAGCTGCAACACCTTGTGTGGGTGATAAATGTGTGAAAACAAAAAGCTGCAGAAGGTAAATGCGGAGAAGGCAAATGTGGCGCAAACGAAACAAAGCCGCAGAAGGTAAATGTGGTGAAGGTAAATGCGGTGCGAGCAAACCAAAAAGCTGCAGAAGGTAAATGTGGTGAAGGTAAATGCGGTTCTAAATAATCGTATTTAAATCTAGATGCCATACATAACACTGGTGTAAATTTACGCCAGTGTTGTATTAAAAAGGAGTAAATAATTATGTTACAAGGTGCAGGATTAGGGTATCGTCGAGATTTAGTAGATGATTTTTGAATTTATCATCAAATAATGCGATTCAGTTTATGGAAGTTGCTCCAGAAAATTGGGTAAAAATGGGGGGGCTGCTCGTTATAAATTTGATCAGGCAGCGGAAAAATATCCACTTGCGGTACACGGACTATCACTTTCATTAGGCGGGCAAGCACCTCTTGATCGCGAGTTATTAAAAAAATACTAAAGCATTAATGACTCAATATAATTCGACATTTTTCTGAACATTTGAGTTATTGTGAATGTGAAGGGCATTTATATGATTTATTACCTATGCCATTTACAGAAGAAGCTGTAAAACACATAGCTACAGAGAATCCGCTATGTGCAAGATTTTTTTAGAATTACAAATTTCATTAGAAAAACACCTCTTATTATTTACACTCTCCCACCAGCACAATGAATGAAGTAGAATTTTTAAATGCTATTGCACAAGAAGCGGATTGTGGTATTCATTTAGATGTAAATAATATTTATGTAAATAGCGTCAATCACGGTTTTACTTGATCCTTATGTTTTTAGAACAAGTAAATGTGAAACGTGTCAATTACATTCATATTGCCGGACACGACGAAGAACATTCTGCGGCACAAGTTGTAGAGGATTTAGAAGGGGAATCATTTAATAAAATAAAAGGGGCATATCGCCATTTACCAGAGTTATTAATTGATACGCACGGTGAGGGCAGTAAAAGGTACTGTGTGGGATTTATTAGAATATGCCTATCAACGACTACCTGTCATTCCGCCAACATTATTAGAGCGTGATTTCAATTTCCCTCCATTTGCAGAACTTTATGCTGAAGTTGAACATATTGCACAACTACAGCAAAAATATGCTCAAAAAGAGGTAATATCCTATGCAGCCTAAACCTTCGCTTATTGAAACACAAAAAGCACTTGCCACAGCAGTTCGATTGGCTCATGCTCAACCTCTAAATGGTTATGCTCCGAATCGCCTTGCTGTTTATGCTCGCTTAGTTCGAAATAACATCTTTGGTTTTATTGACCGTTGTTTTGTTGAAGCACCTAAACACGTTTCTGCTGAGAGTTGGTCTCAGACAAAAGAAGCGTTTGTATTAACAGGAAAATCACATTCGCCTTATTTTCAAGATATTGCTGGAGAATTTCTCTTATTTTGTCAAGAAAAAGAGAGTTTTGACGCCAATATACTGGCATTGATGGATTTTGAAAATACACAATTACTTGCAGAAGTTTCTTTAGCCAAAGTACCTAAAAAATTTGAGTGGAATAAGCATAGCGTAATGCAGTTATCTGATGCCGCTTATTTAAAAACGCTATGAAGTCGATTTTTTATCAAGCGATTTTTAAACAATTTGATGAAAAACCCTATACAGGCTGTTATATGGCGGGATAGCGATTTTAATATTCTGCAACAACGCTTATCTGAACTTGACTTTTTGGCTATTAAGTTATATACAAGAACAACCTTCGTCTTTAGAAGAGGTATTATCTGCCTTAAATACTGTAGTTGAAGATAGCACCCTTTAATTCCATTATTGGAAAACACTTGGGTGAATTGGATTAATGCTGAAGTGCTTTTTATCCCAAAAGTATGAGTCGCCGAGGTAACTGTTGGGATAATGCCCCAATGGAGCGATTGGTTTCGCAGCTTTAAATATGAATGGATGCAAAAGAGGGCGACTATATAACCTTGGGGCAAGCGATGGACGATGTGAGAGTTTATGTGATGTATTACAATTTTGTTCGCCCACATCGTTACAATCAAGGTTTGCCACCTGTTTTAACAAAAACAACCTATCAGGGGACTGTTGAATTAGCTGATCACTACATCCCTATTGAGTTAAAAATTTCAATAGGGAATTTTAAGGTTTTTAATCGGTTAAACCTTTGTGCAACTGCTACATAATACCGAAAAACGTTTTTAAATCGACCGCACTTTTTAATAAATGGTCTGGTTGTTATTAATTAAAGCTAAAAATTCTTTTGCGTGTTTCACGATCTTCTAAGAATACTCCACCAAAGGCGGATGTCACCGTATAACTGTTAGTGTCTTTAATGCCGCGACATTTCACACAGAAATGGGTGGCCTTCACATACACTGCCACATCTTCCGTTTCCAAAATCGTTTGAAAAGCCAATAAAATTTGCTCTGTTAAGCGTTCTTGCACTTGCGGACGTTGGGCGAAGAATGCCACCACGCGATTAATTTTTCGATAACCCGATCACCCAGTTTTTAGGGTAATAAGCCACGGAAACCATGCCGTCGATCGTGACAAAATGGTGCTCGCAGGTGCTGGTTAAAAGTAACATCATTGACTAACACCATTTCGCTCACCTTCATACGATTGGCGATATTAGGTGATTTTCGGGAAGTTGGCATAATCCAAACCGCTGAAAATTTCATCAACGAACATTTTGGCAAGGCGGGAAGGCGTTTTCTTCTATGCTGTCGTCACGTAAATCCAAACCGATTAAACGCAATACTTCGCGCATATGTTGTTCAATGTGTGTGCGACGTTCATCTTTACTTTCGTCCAACACAATCATTGGCGTTTCGATTCCTTTCTGACGCAGAGCGTTACGCACTTTCTCCGCTTCAGGTGAAATGTGATTCATTTACTACTCTCAATTGGGGCATTTATCAAAATAATGCGGCATTTTTAGCAAACTCAAAGGCAATAATAAAATGAAGATAATCGCTATGTAGCATGAAAACTTTTTAGTATAATGACCGCACTTTTTATTCTTAAAGGATCCAGTATGTTGCCCTTATCTCAAGCTCTTGAACAAATGCTAAACCAGCTCCCGTCCCCAACTTCCACGGAAACACTTCCGATTAGCGAAGCGAGCCAACGTATTTGCGCAGAAGATCTCGTTTCGCCGATTAACGTTCCTTCTTTCGACAATTCCGCTATGGACGGTTATGCCGTACGATTGGCGGATTTGCAACAATCCATGACGCTATCCGTTGCCGGCAAAGCCTTTGCCGGTACGCCTTTGGGGAGAATGGACGGCACAAAGTGCAGTCAGAATTATGACCGGCGCAATGATCCCACAAGGGGCTGATGCGGTAGTGATGCAGGAAGAGGTTCAGGTAAACAATGACGGCACGGTGACATTTCACGCATTACCAAAAATTAAACCAAAACATTCGTCGCATTGGTGAAGACGTGAAACTGGGCGATGTGGTGTTAAAACAAGGTGCCTCACTCAATGCCGTTTCGTTGCCATTGCTAGCCTCTCTCGGCATCGCAAAAAGTCAAGAGTTTTCCACGCTTAAAAAGTGGCGGTGCTTTCTACCGGCGATGAACTGGTACCGGTAGGGCAACCGTTACAAGTCGGTCAAATTTATGACTTTGAACCGTTTTACCGTAAAACTGTTGTTAGAAAAACTCAATTGCGACGTATTGGATTTTGGTATTTTTGCCGGACAACGAAGCGCAATTTGAAAAAGCCTTTGTAGAAGCACAACAACAAGCGGATTTGGTCATCACCAGTGGCGGCGTGTCTGTGGGGGAAGCGGATTTCACTAAACATATTTTAGAGAAAGTCGGCAAAAATCAATTTCTGGAAAAATCGCCATTAAACCGGGCAAACCTTTTGCTTTTGGAAAATTAGAAAAAATGCGTGGTTCTGTGGTTTGCCGGGTAATCCGGTGTCGGCCTTGGTGACTTTCTATCAATTAGTGCAACCGGCTATCGCCAAGTTGAGCGGTTACAGCCAATGGCAAAGCACCGATGCGTTTATCTGCTATCGCCTCAACCAACTGAAAAAGCCCCGGGACGCTTGGATTTCCAACGGGGTTTCTATCAACTAAACGCACAAGGGCAAATTGAAGTGCAACCGGTGGGCTTCCAAGGCTCGCATTTGTTTAGTTCCTTTGTGAAAAGCAACTGCTTTTATTGTGCTGGAACAAGAGCGTGGCAACGTCGCCGCGGGCGAAACTGTCACCATCGAGCCTTTCAACGATTTATTACGCTAATACATTGAGTTTGTTATGGAATTAACTCATCAAGAAGAATTGCGCTACAACCGCCAAATCGTGTTGAAAGACATTGATTTTGACGGACAGAAACGTTAAAAAGTAGCAAAATGCTGATTGTCGGTCTCGGCGGATTAGGGTTGTGCCGCCAGCCAATATTTAGCCGTTGCCGGTGTGGGATATTTAACCTTACTGGATTTCGACACCGTAGATTTATCAATTTACAACGCCAAGTGTTGCACGACGACAGCCGCCTTGGTATGCCGAAAAGTGGAATCGGCGAAGCTTTCCTGCAACGTTTAAATCCACATATTGAAGTCAATGCAATCCATCAATTATTGGATGAGCAACAACTTCACGACTTGGTTGGTAAATTTGATGTAGTGTTGGATTGTACCGATAACGTCAGCACACGCAATCAATTAGACACGGCCTGCGCCGCACTAAAAATTCCGCTGGTTTCCGGCGCGGCTATTCGTATGGAAGGACAGGTTTCCGTTTTCACTTATGAAGACAATACGCCGACCTATCATACGCCCTCAGCCGTTTGTTGGCGACAACGCTTTAAGTTGCGTAGAAGCCGGTGTGCTGGCGCCCATTGTCGGTTTGGTTGGTTCTATTCAAGCATTAGAAGCCATCAAAGTGCGGTTAAAAATCGGCAGGGAATTTATGCGGTAGATTGTTGTTGATTGATGGAATGACCATGTCGGTAGAGAAGTCAAAATTGCCGAATATCAGCATGTAAAACGAGTGGCAACACGCAATGGAAAATGCGTGCTGCCATTAACGTTTTAAATTTTTCAATTACACTTTTTCTAAAAACACCTTTAAAATCCACCGCACTTTTCCTCTCTCCGTTTCAATTATAAACAATCGCTCAATAAAAACGCGTTATGTTATCTCAAAAGATGGCTTCTAACCGTAAAAATGCACCGACGTGGTGGCTACGCCCTTGTTTTTTATCATTGTAATGTTTAGTTCAGGCTGAATAAAAACCACTGACGTAAAATCAGCTGACGCCAAGTAATAAATAGGCCGTATTGGTTAATATGAAATTTTTATTTTTCGATATCACCGCCAATAAAAATGCCATAATTCAGACGTTTATAGTTGTTGAAGTCGTGCTGACGATAAAAACTGTTACCCCAAGAGTCATCTACATCATGCTCGGACTGCGATACAGCTGATTAGCGATAAAGGTGTTATCTGAAGTCCGATACTTGTTTTCAAAGTTCGTCCGCAAATAATGTTTACTATTGCTACCGTAGCGGTAAATTTGCTCCAATCTGGTGAGAGAAACGCTCGGTAATAAACCACTCTTTTCCAACTCTAAAGCGTAAATAAATATCGCTACCGGAACGAATACCCAGATCGATATCCCGTATCAATGCCTAACTTTTTAATGAGTCAGACCAACGTAAAGCCAACCGAAGCATTATCTTCCGAGTTTGACGTCGATCATAATGTTTATTTTTATTCAATGGTTGGTTATAAACCTTACCGATGTGGTTTTTGTCTCGTGATTCATTATCTAAATCTTCATCACCGAAAAGCCAAGCTCAGCTGTTTTTCAAGGTCGGTGGCGGAATTTTCCCACGGACACGTGGTTTAATAGAAAAAAGTGATCGTAATGATTCCACTGGCTATCAACATGATACGCAAGCCGGCGGTCGCAGTCTGTTCGGGATCAGGCTCCCCATCCATTCATCTATCGTATGAGCCCAACTACGCAGTTTGGTACGTATTTCTTGATGCTGTTCATCTACCCATGTTTTTCCTGCTCTTCAGCCAAAACACCTAAGGACGGTAGCAAAGACCGGTAAAACAGATGCTGTCAACAAATGGGATCATGTAGAGCTCCTTTACTTATGTCGATGCCGTATTAACCCTATCTTATAGATTTAACCGCCCCTATGATAGCGCTAATCGCAATGCTTTTGATGTCATCGTAGAAAAGTACTACCTTTAAATGCCCTTAAACCGATTTACGACAAACCTGCCACAAAAAATTCACATGTAAATGACTGATAGCGCGTAAATGAATGATAGCGCGTCTCCCGACCACAGCTGTTTCGAAACCTGAGAAAAAGGTAAAATCACCTTATTAACGAGAGTAGGGGTGAACGATGAAACTCAAGAAATCTTAAGCTATATTCGAAAAGAACAGATTTAAGAATGTTTGCATTGGAATATCAAGTTGACCGTCAAGTGAAAAAATTAAGCGGTGAAGTCATGTTTTATTTACTGCTATTTTCGTCATTAAATGTACGACATAACAGCTTAAGAACATTAGAGCAATTCTACAGTTCCCAACCTTTACCGGATTATTTGATAAACCGATAAAGCATGCAAAATATAATTCGATTAGCGACCGGTTAAGAACCATTAATGCGGATTATTTTAAAGCAATTTTTCGAGTCGGTATTAAGTCGATATAGTGATAGTTATTTAAAACCGAAAAGATAACATTATCGCTTTTGATTCCACAATCGTGACGCTGTCAAGTAAGTTATTAAAAACGGGAATGAAAGTAGGGAGCTATCAGGGTGTAAACGGAATCAAGTTCAGTGTAGCGTTTTTCCAGCGTACCAGTAAACTCAAAACTGTTTACGCAACGGTTTATTCCTCGGAAGATGTTGCGCTCAAAGAGCTAATTGTGGAATGTCCGTTGAGCCGGGATAATATCTTATTGTTTGATATAGAATTCAGTCAAGAAATACGTTTGATGAATTTACCGATAAACATTTTACCTTTGTGACCCGGATTCGTGAGATGGCGCGTTATCGGGTCATGGTGAAAAATCCGATAGAAATCCGGGAGACGGCAAGTATGGTTGATACAATCGGATTATAATGTCAGATTATTTAATAAGGAAAATAAAGAAACCCTGGCATATTTTTCGATTAATTATCGCGAGATTAAAAGAGAAGGATGAGAGAGATTTATTTTTCTGACAAATCATGTAAATTATTCGGCAACGGAGGTGGCTGAGTTATATAAGAGACGTTGGGAAATCGAAGTTTTTCAAATTTATTAAGCAACATTTAGACTTTAGCCATTTACTTTCACGTAATGAAAAACGGCATGAAAGTGGAGATGTATATGACGTTAATTACGGCGATTTTATTAATTGTTTATAAGAAAGAACGGTTTATCCGGTTTATAAGATGGCGAAGTTAAAATTAGCCATTGAGAATTGAAAAGCCTTTTTAATTAAAGAGATAGTTTTTAATTTGTGGCGGAGACCCAAGCGGTGTTGACCTTCTTTGGGTTCCAAGTTAAGGTTTCGAACAGCTGTGGTCTCCGACGCGTGCTGTTTTCACGCAACAATTTCTTCCGAAATGATGTGGCAGCTGCACAAAGCTAATGCTTCGACAAGCTCAGCAAGCGTTTGTACATTTGCTACATAATACCGTTTTTGTCACCGCACTTTTTCTGTAGCGCTATATTCCAACCACAAAAAGCCACCGAATATCGGTGGCAAATTATGAAAAGACCAGTATTTATTTAGATGAAACTTGTTTCAAGAAGGTTTGACTGAGGGACGTTAAGCCGAGTTTTTCCGCTTCATTGACTAAATTCATCGCCTTGTTTACATCATTGGCTTTTAGCGCTGGTCACGGCCTGATTGAAATAGGCTTCCGTGTCTTGATCCACAGGCGTATTCACTGCCTTAGGTGCCACAGCTGCGGTGGCTTTCACCGGAGCTGTAGCCTGTCCAACAGGTTGTGAGGCTTTTTCGGATGTAAAAACTTTCGTTGGTATGCCAATAAAACGCGTACCGTTTGAATTTGTCACGTTAATTTGAATTTCGCCGTTTAAGCTGTGTTTAATCTCAATATCATTTTAACGCCGGCGGCTGATGGCCTGTACCTTTAGCATAGCTTTTTGCCGGATGCGGCATCATGGTTGTTTTGGCTAAATCTGTTGGAGTCGTATAAATCAACAAATAAATATAATCCTGACTGGCTGCCGGTGTGATTTAACTCTGCAGAGAAAACGATTCGGTGCCATTCCACGTTCTTCATGGAATTTAAAGTCGGAAGAAGGATAAACCGCCGCCACATTAAAATTGCTGTCCAAAACCACCGCACTTGGTACAAATACGCTTTTTATTTTCGATGGGACTAATAATTTCCACTTCTAACGTGCCTGATTCGCAGGAATGCGATATGCAGCAACCGGGCTTTCTACACCGGCAAATGACGCGGTAAAGGCTTGTTTTTGCTGTTCGGATAATGTTGTTTTTGACTTTTTTCCGGAAAATGGCATCCTGCCATTGAACATGAGAGAGTTGGTTCGGGTTAATATGGATGGGCGTGTCAGCCCAACTGAAGAACTTACAGCCATATTCGCCAATAAAAGTGCGGTCAAAAATTTCATTGTTTTTCATGTTAACCTCAGAAAATGATTTTATAAAACGGATTAAAAACAGGGAAGTTGTGCTATCCGCTATTGGCGAGATAGCACATTACTGTGGTGATTACCACCAAGCCTCAAATTGAACACCTGCGATAAATTCGCCGTCTTTCGCTTTGTAACCTAAGTTTGTGCGATTTTCAGTGTTGAATTTATCGTTCCAGTGAGCATAAGTACCGAATACACGGATTGCTGGACGCGCCCAAATGCTGTTACCGGCTTGCCATTGTTGCGCAAGAGTCACTTAGTTAAGTCATTTTTCTTGCCTGTAGCTTGGTCTTTCACGCGGTCATAGCCAAGCTCCATTAAGGTACTCATGGTATTTGTCCATTTATACATTGGACGCACGCCGGCAGAATACCAAGTATTACCTTCTTTGTTATCTAAGTCGGTTTTTTGATAAATCAAGGCATACATCATTTCAACTTTGTCGCTAAATTGAACAACACCTTGATCAATTAAACGGAAGCATATGACCTCGGTTATTCACTAAAGAACCTTGTGCATGACCGGAATTCCAACCTTTAGATGCCATAGAGTCTTTAGCATATTGCACGGTAAATTTATTGAAACCGCCAAAGAATTCGCCTTGAGTATGTTCAATGGTAAACATATGACCATTTTTAGGTCGCGTCATCATTCACAAAACAGGAATCATCTATGCGCATTGGCATAATCAAAGCCGAATTCAATTTACCAGTTTTACTGACTTGTACTTCAGCTAAACGAACATCAAATACATCGTTATGGACATCTTTCTTGCCGTTTGAGAACGATCACTTTACCCAAGTTTTTGGCGTGATCATAATAATAAAGTAGAAACGCACCACCCGATTCCGTGTTCGAGTTGCCGCGACAGAGAGTTTACCAAAGCCCTAAATCAATGTTTTCAACCTACTTGGACCGGAAATATCCAGTAGTAGAAGTCATTCATGTGAATGTCATGACGTTGATAGTAACCTTACCTGCCCATAATGTGGCGCTTGGTAAAACTATCGGCAAAGTTTTCAAATTTCACGTTTAATTCCGCACTGCAGGGCTGGTTTCTGTCCAATCGCCTAGTATGAAATTACCACCACCGCAATTAAGCTATCGAAATAGAAGCGTTTGTCACCTTCTTTCCATAATTCTTGCCGAAAACCTAATTCTGCACTAGGTATCAGATTCGTTACCCAAACGATATTTGGCCGGTGCGCCGTTGGCGGAAAATGCGGTTAATTCCCCACCGCCGGATGTCAACCAATACCGGAACGTGCATAACCGTGAAATCCACCGCACTTGCACTTGTTGCAAACAATGCCCCACTGATGGCAACGGTTAAAAGTGTTTTTGAATTTTTCATAGAGACCTCTCTTCTTAGGTTAAGAAAATTACGTTACTTTGTTTGGGAGCATATTAAATAGTCCCAAGCGCCTGGTTTAATATTGGCAGAATTTGCTAGGTGCGTAATCCTGCCGTTGAACCCCATACCGATACTGTCCTGCGAAGTCCCCCATTAAGAGAAACACAGTCACAGCCTTATCACTGAAATGAATCCCTATGCCATGACACCCCTTCACTTGCGCGATAAAAGGCAGCAATTGCCATTACGCAAACAAGGTGCTGATGTTTTAAGGTAAGCGGGCTTTAATTCCCTCAGGGTAAATCGGCGTAAATTAACTGAATAAATGACCGCTTTTACTCGCACAGGGACGTTACAGTTCCTGTTAGTATTGTGCGAGAGCGGTCATGTGAGACTTCCTAAACGCCGGTTTCTCTGAATAAGCGTCTGCAAGCCGTGCCGTCTTCTTTAAATAAATGACAGCGTTCCGGCACAATACCGATATCCATCACATCCCCTTCTTTCACCAACACCACATCATTTTGGCGATAAATTAAAGTTGGTTGTTTGATTTCCGAATTTCCAAATGGATCTGAGTTTCATTACCCAACAATTCTACGACTTGTACCGTAGCCTTTTAGGGTAACTTCCGCGTGGTGGGAAGAATTCAAATGTTCCGGACGAATACCCAGTGAAAGGTTGTCATTGACTTTTTACTCCGCGACCATCCACAGGAATCCAGAATTTATGGTGAGTTCGCATCCGGCAATTCGATTTGTACCCGTTCTTTTTCCCACCGCCGTCACTTTCACCGGTAAGAAATTCATTTTTGGTGAACCGAGTAAAACCGGCGACAAAACGGTTTTCGGGTAATGATAAAGTTCTAACGGTTTTCCCACTTAGGCAATACCGCCTGCATTTAACACCACGATCTTGTCTGCCAATGTCATGGCTTCAATTTGATCATGGGTAACATAAATCATGGTACGTTTGAGACGCTTGTAACTGGGAAATCTCCACCCGCATTTTGTACGCAAAGGCGGCATCAAGGTTGGAAAAGCGGTTCGTCTAATAAAAATCGCTGCGGTTGAGAAACTAAAGTTCGACCAATAGCCACGCGTTGGCGTTGTCCGCCTGACAACGCTTTTGGTTTTACGTTCGAGTAAATGGGCGAGTTGTAAAGATTTCCGCCACTTGATTTACCCGCTGATCACGTTCAGCTTTGCTTGCGCTGCCAATTTCAAACCGAAAGACATATTCTCCGCCACATCAAATGCGGATATAACGCATAAGATTGGAACACCATACCAATACCGCGCTTAGCCGGCGGTACGTCATTCTGATTTATCACCAGTATAAAGTTCACCGGAAGTAATGTCTTCAAGACCGGCAATCATGCGCAATAAGGTAGATTTACCACAGCCGGAAGGGCCGACGAAAACCACAAACTCCCTTCTTCAATTTCCAAATTAATGTCTTTAGAAATATACATTGCCGTAAGATTTACCGACATTACGTAGCGATACATTTTGCCATGATAAGAACCTCTTAAATTGTCATTACGTCTGCTCAACGGATGTTTGCCGCCTATCATTGCCCAGCCCTTAATTGAAAAATCCTCCTTTCATTATAGGGATTAGAACAGATAGCCTATTTTTAATCAAAATTTTTATTCTTCCCGAAAAACCTATGTGATCGAGATCTCATTTTCACACTTAATTTTTGTGATTCAGATCGCATTTTTACTATGTTACCTTGATCACAGTGTTGTTCCGAGGGCGTAGGCGGGGGATGATAACAAAACGCGACTTTTATACATAATTCAGGTTATTAAATGAAAGTAGGTTGTTACCGCAATCCTCATACGTGCAAACGGTGAAATCATGCCAAACGCTCCGCAAATGACGGCATTTTGGTATACAGAACATGCTGCTACTCAAATACAGTAACCGAGCGCCAAACCATAAAAACAGGCTCTGGACGAGCAGCTCAACGTATTCGTTCCTGAATCAGTAAATCACCAACAAGGACTCACAACGCATGAAAAACAAACTCGTTAAATTTACCTTAACCGCCGTTGCAGGCTTGGTCATGTCTTCCTGTCATGGCCAAAATGACCGAAGGAAAACTCGTTATTTGGATCAATGGTGACAAAGGTTATAACGGCTTGGCCGAAAGTAGGTAAAAATTTGAAAAAGAAACCGGCGTGTCCGTGTTAGTCGAGCATCCGGATCAGACTGGAAGAAAATTCACTCAAGTAGCATCCACCGGTGATGGCCGGACATTATTTTATGGGCGCATGACCGTTTCGGCGGTTATGCTCAAGCCGGTTTATTGGCGGAGCTTTCTCCAAAGTAAAAGATTTCAAAGATAAATTCGTTGATTTTCGCATGGGATGCGAAAAACTACAACGGTAAAATCATCAGCTATCCGGTGGCTATTGAAACCCTTTCTTTAATCTATAACAAAGACTTAGTCCTACTCCGCCAAAATCTTGGGAAGAAATCGTTGAATTAGATAAAAATTCAAAGCAGAAAGAAAAACGCCATCATGTGGAACCTCGCATGAACCTTACTTTACTTGGCCGGTAGTTGCCTCTAACGGCGGTTATGTATTTAAATTTGCTGACGGCAAAATACAATACCAACGACATTGGCGTAAACAATGAAGGGTCACAAAAAGGCCTACAATTTGTCGTTGATATGGTGAAAAACAAAGTGATTAACGCCGATATGGATTACGCTATTGCAGAAGCCTCCTTTAATAAAGGCGAAACTGCGTTAACCATTAATGGTCCCGTGGTCTTGAGGGCAATATTGAGAAAAGCAAAATCAACTATGGCGTTGCGGTGTTACCAACCTTAAACGGCAAACCTTCAAAGCATTCGTCAGGGGTGTTAAAGTGCGAGAATCAACTCCGCCAGCCCGAATAAAGATTTAGCGGTTGGGTTTATCGAAAATTACCTATTAACCGATGAGGTTTAGACCAAGTCAATAAAGACAAACCGTTGGGCGCGGTAGCATTAAAATCTTATCAAGACAAATTGGCGAAAAGATCCGCGCATTGCCGCCACGATGGAAAATGCGCAAAACGGTGAAATCATGCCGAATATTCCGCAAATCGTCTCGTTCTGGTATGCGGAAAAAGTGCTATCAACAATGCGGTAAGCGGTCGTCAAACCGTGAAACAAGCCTTGGATGACGCTCGCGCTCGAATCCAGAAAACAGCAATAATCCACTATGTTATGGGTAAGCTCCGGCCACCTTTATCTAAAAAGTGCGGGTGCAAAAATAAAACGTTTTTCTCACGCCGACGATTAGTTATTATTTTTCCAGGGTGTTTTATGCAACCATCCCGACTCAAGCGAAATCACCATCGCCGCAATGGATGAAATATCTGTTAGCAGGGTGCCGTGTTACTGATTGATTTGTATTTAGTAATGTTAATGTATTCGCAAAGGAGAGTATTTATTCGCCATTTTAACCTTAGTAATATTAACCTCCGGCGTGTATATCTTCAGTAATACCTACGCATGGCGCTATGTTTATCGGTGTTACTGGGCGATCGATTTTTCATTCTGTTTCCATTGGTGGCCACCATTGCCATTGCGTTCACCAATTACAGTAGCACCAACCAACTTGCCTTTGAGCGGGCGCTTTCCGTGATTAACGGATCAACGTTACTTTTCCGGCGATAAATACGACTTTCAAACTTTATCCGCAAGCCGATGGCAACTATAAATTGGCGTTACACAATAAAACGACTAATGCAAGATTTCTTATCCGAGACGATTAAATTAAGCGATGCACGAAATTACCGTCACCGAGCAACCTGCGCCGCAAGGTGAGGCTGCACCGCCTAAAGTGATTACGCAAAAATCGTAATGCACTGCAAGCCATGCGTGTGACGCTTCAAGCGGCAATGAATTGACCATGAGTTCACTGCGTCAATTTTCCGAGCAAAAAAACCACGCTACACGTTCAACAGTGAAACCAATCTCTTAACCAACAATGAAAACGGAAAAAAATCTACAAAAGCCAACAACGATATCGGCTTTTTCCAAGCGGTGAATGAAACCGGTGAATGGTTGGGTGAAACGATTGGAACCGGTTTACACCGTGACTGTCGGGTTGGCAAAACTTTCATTAAAATCTTCACTGATGCGGGTATTCAAAAACCGTTTGTACAAATCTTCATTTGGACTGTGGTGTTCTCCCTCTTAACCGTTGCCTTCACCGTGATCCTCTGCATGGTGTTAGCCTGCGTAGTGCAATGGGAAGCATTAAGAGGTAAAGGCGTTTATCGTTTATTACTCATTTTACCTTATGCCGTGCCGTCCTTTATTTCTATTTTGATTTTTCAAAGGGTTGTTCAGCAAAGTTTTGGTGAAATTAATATGATTCTGAATCAATTATTCGGCATCAGCCGGAATGGTTTAATGATCCGTTCTTGGCCAAAACCATGATTCTCATCGTAAATACTTGGTTGGGCTATCCGTATATGATGATTTTTATGCATGGGCTTATTGAAAAGCGATTCCGTCAGACTTTATACAGAGCCTCTGCGATGGACGGTGCCCTCCACATGGCAGAAACTTCAGCAAAAATCACCTTCCCGTTGCTGTTAAAACCGTTAACCCGTTAATGATTGCGTCCTTTGCCTTTAACTTTAACAACTTCGTATTGATTCAATTATTAACCAACGGCCGCCCGGACATGATCGGCACCACTACGCCGGCGGGTTACACCGACGTTAGTAGCTATACCTACCGTATCGCCTTTGAAGGCAGCGGCACACAAGACTTTGGTTTGGCCGCCGCCATTTACTACTATCATTTTTCCTCTTGGTCGGCGGATTGGCACTACTCGACATCAAAGCAACCAAAATGAAACTGGATTAATTGGGAGAATAAATTATGGCTATCGTACAATCTAAATCCGTTCGCTACCGTTTATTGGTAACGCATATTCTTCTGATCGCATTCATTTGTCTGATTGTTTTCCGTTGTTAATGGTTATCGGCATATCCCTGCGTCCGGGTAACCTTGCACTAGGTGATTTAATTCCAAAACAAATTTCATGGGAGCACTGGCAGGCCGCTCTCGGTTTTGATGTAGTACATGCCGATGGCTCCGTCACACCGCCACCATTCCCAGTATTACTTTGGTTGTGGAACTCCATTAAAGTGGCAACCATCACTTCCATCGGCATTGTGACGCTTTCCACCACCTGTGCCTACTGCCTTTTGCGCGGATGAAATTCAAAAGGCAAAAACATTATTACAAGGGCATGTTAATTTTCCAAATGTTCCCTGCCGTGCTTTCTTTTGGTTGCCTTGATGCCTTATTTGATCGTCTTGGACAATACATTCCATTCTTAGGGCTTAACACCCACGGCGGCGTCATTTTTCGCTTATTTAGGTGGTATTGCTTACAGTTTGGACTATCAAAGGTTATTTTGAAACCATTGACGGTTCTTTAGGAAGAGCCGCCTCATTGGACGGTGCAACCCCATGGCAAAGCCTTCCGCTTGATTTTATTACCGCTTTCCGTACCGATTTTTGGCGGTGGTCTTTGATCTGTCGCTTTCATCGCTGCGATTACCGAAGTGCCTGTTGCCTCATTGTTATTACGCGATGTGAACAGCTACACCTTAGCGGTCGGCATGCAACAATATCTCTATCCGCAAAACTACTTATGGGGCGACTTCGCTGCAGCTGCCGTGCTTTCCGCCATCCCAATCACCGTTGTATTCTTACTGGCACAACGTTGGTTAATCGGCGGCTTAACAGCCGGTGGTGTGAAGGGTAAAAATAACCTCTTGGAAATCATCAGACCTAGGGTAACAAGTTACCCTAGGTTAAACATAAGTTGTTCCCCTTTGGAAAACTAGCACAGCCCCAATAGGGTTAAACTCTGCTAACAGAGGGAATAAATCACCCTCGGCAATGTGAGACATCACGACACAGGAGACATCCATGCAAAAATCCTACTCTATCTTTCCCTATTCTGCTCCACTAACGCAATGGCAACATGGCAACATCCGCAATTTAATACGCTGTCCGATAATGTTGAAAAACAACTCTTTCAAGGGCAGGCAACATTAGATAAAAATTGCTTACCCTTTGCAATTTCAAACGGATAATCAATGTTTCCAACCGCAAAGTGCCGTCAAACTGAATCAAACGGTTTCTTTGGAACCTTGTCGTGGTGACGCTCCTCAGTTACGCATTTTTCCGCAGCAGCAATTATCTCGTTCAAATTGATACGCGCAGCGACACACCGACATTACGCATTGGCATGGAACAACAACCCGAATCGGAAGCCGTAGCAAAAACCTGTCCGAAATGGGATAAAAACCATTGAAATTGACGTCAGCCAAACTTTTTCTATATGGCGATACCGTACGCGATGCCTACTCGGCAAAAGTGCGGTGGTGAAAAATGGTAAAGTCACATTCACACCGGGATCACTTGCCGGTGGTTTTACTCTTATTGGAAAAAAAGTGCGGTTAAAAACCAAGCGTTTTTAACTGGAAGAATGCGACCGTCTATTTTGTATTAACCGACCGCTTTTACAACGGCAACCCGAAAAATGATAACAGCTATGGACGTCACAAAAGACGGCATGCAAGAAATCAGGTACATTCCACGGCGGAGATTTTACAAGGCTTAACGAAAAATTGGATTATCTGCAACAGCTCGGAATCAACGTGTTGTGGATAAGCTCCCCGTTAGAACAAATGCACGGCTGGGTCGGTGGCGGTGAAAAAGGTGATTTTCCGCATTACGGATACCACGGCTACTATCACCAAGATTGGACGAAAATCGATGAAAACATGGGCTCGAGAAGACGATCTCAAAACACTAATCGATCAGGCGCATAAACGCGGCATAAAAGTGATTTTTGATGTCGTTATGAATCCACACAGGCTATGCCACCCTCGCCGACATGCAAGAATTTGGGTTTCGGCTCGCTTTATCTGAAACCGGAAGAAATTAACGCTGTTCTCGGTGAAAAATGGATCAAATTGGACACGAAAAAGGTCAAAACTGGCACAGTTTTTAACGATTATATTAACTTCGGCGACAAAACCGGTTGGACAACATGGTGGGGAAAAGGATTGGGTGCGTTCCGACATCGGCGATTACGACAGTCCGAAATTTGACGACCTGAAAATGTCCTCGCTTCCCTACCCGATTTAAAAACTGAGAAAGCGAAAGTGCGGTCGATTTACCGCCTATTTTTTTCAACATACACACACCAACGCCAAAGCCATTGCCAAATGCTAAAGTGCGTGATTATTTAATCAGCTGGCTATCCGATTGGGTGCGTAAATATGGCGTGGACGGTTTTCGCGTGGACACAGCCAAACATGTAGAAAAAAGTCAACTTGGCTACAATTAAAACAGTCTGCACGAGCCGCATTGCGCCAATGACGAAAACACCCGCACGAAACTCAGGGGCGACGACTTCTGGATGAGCAGGTGAAGCATGGGGACACGGCGTGACCAGCGCGTTATTATCAAAATGGCTTTGACGCCGCGATCGGGTGCGATTTTCAAGATCAAGCGAAGAACGCTCTCGACTGTTTTTGCCCAAATAGAGGATGTGTATCAAGACGCGAACAGTAAATTGAGTGGTTTCGATCGCGCTCAAGTTGTCTTTCCTCCCGCGACACACGATTGTTTTCCACTCTGACAGCGAGAACAGTAGTCGCCAGACAAAAAGCTGCACCGCCAACTTACGCTACTCGCTCCGGGCGCCGTGCAAATTTACTATGGGGATGAAAGCGGTCGATGCATTCCGGCCCCAGCAGGTTCCGACCAATGCAAGGCACGCTCCGACAATGAATTGGCGGAACTTGCCAACAACGCCGAGAAAACAAGCGCTTCTCACCGCACTGGCAAAAACGCGCACTTCCGCCAGCACGCACCCGGCCATCGGCGCGGGTAAACAAACCACCGCGAAGAATACTACGCCTGCTGGCCGCGGGTGGATAACGATAAGGTGATGGTAATTTGGGCAGGAGAATAAGGTTGTTGGTATAAGTGCGGTTAAAAATAGTTTGTGTAACCGCACTTTTACTCTGATGATGCAAGAATCCATGTTTGGTTTCCCAAAATTACCGGGGAACGCACTGTCATGGTGGGTCATTTTCCGTGCGTTTTTCATTATCATTTCTTTTCTCTTGGCTCAACCAATCAGCAACGCAAAAATCCAGCTAACAAACAAGGCAGCCCAACGGTAAGGTGGCTAAACCCGACCACCGAGGGCGCTCGCAGAACTAGTTTGCTGTTTAATTCGCTCACAAAGGAGATGCCATGTTGTAACGCTTCAAAATATGCCCAAATGAGACATCACCAATAGGAGAAAATAGGCAAAAGCACAATAGCAATGTTAATATAAATTGTTTAAGATTGCTGCATAGAATTTCTCTACCAAAGTCATTTTACCGACCGATTATAGCTATAGCCTTCCCGTTTGGGAAGGCTTTATTTCAATCAGCAGTGATCTTCGCTTTTGGATTTGGTAAGTCGGTGACCGAACCTGCGAACAGCGGCAAGCTAAACCGACGGAGTTCGTGTAAGCTTGGGTGAGCGTGGATGGAGTTTAATACGTGTCTGCATCACGCCAGCTTTCGATGGCGACCGATTTCGCCTAACAATTCCTGCTGCGTTTGGTGCCAACGAGTGGCGCCACCTAATACGCGATGAGTGTCTTTTATCGAAAATCAGTTGCGGGTCGCCACCGTCTGCACGAGTCGGAGGCTTGGTTGCACGACCGGACGCGGCCCAGCGAGCCGCCGCTGGCATGGTTCCGAAACCTTCGGCTTTACATTTCTTTTCGGTTTACCACCAAAGCCGCTTCAGGCTCCGTATAAGCGATGGGATGGAATCCTTTCGGATCGAAATAGTGTGCCTGCGATAACTTCAGCGGCAACGTGACCTTCATGTACCCCTTTGTATGCGCTAACATCGGTTTGACCCACGATATCGCCGATAGCGAAAAGATAGGAGACGTTTGGTGCGCATTTGTTTATCGGTACAGAATAAAACCACGTTCACATCAACGTTTACATGGCTTTTTCTAGCATCGAGCAGTTTACCGTTCGGTGTGCGACTAAATCGCAGCCAATACGGCGTCATAACGTTTTAGTGATATTGCCTGCTTTACCTTTAAGGAAACATGGATGCTCGTCATCTTTTGGCTTTCAACTGCAGTCACTTTTGGTTTTCGAGCATTAAATTGAATGCTCAATACGTTTGGTGAAGATTTGTAACGATATCTTTGTCTGCAGCCGGAATAACCCGATCGAACATTTCAACCACATCAACGTTTGAACCAAGGGCGTGATAAACCGTCCCCATTTCCAAACCGATAATACCGCCCATACGATCAAGAATTCTTTTCGGCACTTCACGTAACGCAAGCGCATCGGTAGAATCCCAAACGCGCGGATCGTGGTCATGGAATGAACGGCAATTCGATTGGACGAGGCCCGCCGCAATAATCGCGTTATCAAATTTCATTGGTGACATTACCATCTTTGTCGGTCACGCTAAAAGTGTGAATCGACAATCTTCGCTACGCCTTGCACCATTGAACTTTACGCATAGCCATCCCGGCTAAACCGCCGGTTAAACGATAACCGCCTCTTTACCAGCTAGTTTATCTAAATCAATTTTGTGGCTTCACAAAGTACTACGCCATGATGTTCAACGTGTTTTGGCTTCTTCAATGATTTTCGCAACGTGTAATAACGCTTTAGATGGAATACAGCAACGTTTTAAAGCACACACACCACCCTAAGGTGGAATAACGTTCAACAATCACGGTTTCTAAACCTAAGTCGGCACAACGGAATGCTGCCGGAATAACCTGCAGGGGCTGCACCAAGTACAACGACTTGGTTTTAACTTCTTTACTCATTTTTACTCGTAAAACGTTTACTAACCGCACTTTGCGATTAGGATAAATTAAACGCCCCTCAGTTCAGAGGCGTGGCAGATTACATAACTAAAGCGACGTAAATCCGCTAATACGGAACCGATGTAGCTAATGAAACGTGCGCCCATCCGCACCGTCAATGACTCGGTGGTCGAATGACAAAGGAAATCGGAAGGATTAAGCGCGGTGAGTCTTTACCGTTCCATACTGGTTCCATGAAGATTTGGATACCTAAAATCGCCACTTCAGGCGCATTCACGATTGGCGCAAAGTGCGTTGTGCCCCAGACCACCGATACTGGAGATGGTGAAACAACCGCCTTGCATATCGGATGCCGTTAATTTTACCGTCACGGGCTTTTCTTAGAAACTTCTGCCAATTCACGGGAAAGCTCGATAATACCTTTTTGTTGACATCTTTAAATACAGGAACAACCAAACCGTTTGGTGTATCACCACCAACGCCGATGTTGATGTATTTTTCAAGATCAAGCGTTGTGCATCTTCGGTAATTGAACTGTTGGAAACGTAGGAACGCTTCTAACGCTTTAGCAACAGCTTTCTAATGAATACAACCGGCGTAATTTTCACGCAAGTTTTTGTTTTTCGGCCAAGTTTTTGTTCTTTTACGGAAGGCTTCTAAATCTGTGATGTCCGCTTTATCGAAGTGGGTAACGTGAGAATCATGACCAGTTACGATGTAGTTTGCACCGGAGATTTTGTTAATGACGAGCTTAATTCCAACTTCTTCAATTTCACTCGACTTGCTGAAGTCCACTTTTTGGCCATGGTAACAAGCCTAAGCCTGCGCCATTCGCAGCGCCTGTAGCCGAAAGCCGCACCGCTTTCTAACGCTTTCACGGCAGCTTTCATAAGCCTGGACATCTTCTTTTTAGATACGACCTTTACGACCGGTACCTTTTCACTTTATCAAGATTTACGCCAAACTCGCGGGCAAGACGACGAATAACCGGTGTTGCATGAGCGTAGCTTTTCGCACCGGTAACATCGGACATCGGGAAGCAGTTGCTGCCGGTGCAGAAGGTGCTACGGCCGGCGCGGCTGTCGGTGCAGGTGCAGCAGCTTGTGTGCCGGTGCCGCAGCCGGTGCGCACCGGCAACTTCAAAGCGCATAATTAATGCTACCGGTTGAAACCTTATCACCGGATTTTACTAAAATTTCTTTTCACTACACCGGCAAAAGGAGCAGGCACTTCCATAGAAAGCTTTGTCGCCTTCTACGGTAGTAAAGGATTGCTCTTCCGTAATGGTATCACCAACTTTCACCATGATTTCGGTGACATTCACCTCATCGCCGCCGATGTCCGGGATATTCACATCTTTCACGCCACCTGCAACCGGGCGGCCGGTGTAGCTACCGGTGCTGATGCGTAGGTGCGGCAGCCGGTGCGCTATCGGCAACTCTCAAAGCGCATGATTAATGTGCCGTGGAAACTTTATCGCCAGCTTTGATGATGATTTCTTTTACGATACCTGCAACAGGAGCCGGTACTTCCCATAGAGGCTTTGTCGCCTTCACGTTAATGATGGATTGATCAACTTCAACGCGGTCACCAACTTTTTGACCATAACATCAGTAACATTGACTTCGTCACGCACCGATATCCGGTACGTTGACATCAATAACTTGGGCGGTAGCAGGTGCTGCGGTTGGCGCAGGAGCGGCTGACAGGCGCTTGAGCCGGTGCGGCATCAGCGCTGTCTAGCACGAGCATCGGTGTGCCGGTAGTTACTTTATCGCCACTTTCACCAAAATTTCTTTACCACGCCCGCTTCCAGGTGCCGGAACTTCCGTCGAGCCTTGTCGCCTTCTACGTTAATGATGGATTGATCCGCAGTAATAGTTTCTCCAACTTTCACCATGACTTCGGTTACGGTAACTTCATCACTACCAATATCCGGAATTTGAATTTGTTTAGCCATTTGTTTTTACCTTTTAGAAAATACTTGTAAAAACTAACCGCACTTTGAGGTTTTAGCACGTAAGTGCGGTCGTTTTTCGTTATTTTCTTATGCGTATAACGGATTTAATCTTTCAGGATTGATACCGTGTTTCCGCGATTGCTTCGCAACAACTTTCTTATCAACAGTGCCTTCTTGCGCCAACACATGTAATGCAGCAACAACAACATGGTGTGCATCAACTTCGAAAGTGATCGCGTGAGTTTGCCTGACTGTCGGAACGTCCGAAACCGTCAGTACCCTAACACATGATAGTGTTTAGACGGAACATAAGCGCGGATTTGCTCTGCGAAAAGTTTCATGTAGTCGGTTGCCGCAACAGTAGGCTTGTCTTTCATGACTTGAGCAACGTATGGTACACGTGGTGTTTCGGTTGGATGTAACATATTCCAACGAACAGCATCATCACCTTCACGCGCTGCTTCGGTTAAAGAAGGTGCGCTATACACATCGGAACTAATACCATAGTCGTTAGCCAAAGATTTGAGCCGCTTCACGCACATGACGCAGATCGCACCGGAACCGAGCAATTGTACTTCGCCTTTACCTTTTTCCTTGTACGCTTTCAAATTTATAAAGACCTTTACGGATACCTTCTTCCGCACCTGCAGGCATTGCAGGTTGGTCATAAATTTCGTTTAAGGTGGTGATGTAATAGAACACATCTTCTTGTTTTTCACCATACATACGATTAATACCGTCTTGCATAATAACGGCAACTTCAAAAGCAAACGCTGGGTCATAAGACACACAGTTCAGGATAGTTAAAGGATTGAATATGGCTGTGACCATCTTCGTGTTGTAACCCTTCACCGTTCAATGTTGTACGACCTGATGTACCACCGATCAGCGAAGCCGCGCGCCAATTGGTCACCAGCCGCCCACATTAAGTCACCAACACGTTGGAAACCGAACATGGAGTAATAGATGAAGAATGGAATCATCGGTACATTGCTAATGGGAATAAGACGTTGCCGCCGCTAACCAAGAAGAGGTTGCACCCTAATTCGTTGATACCTTCTTGCAACACTTGACCATCTTTCGCTTCACGATAGTAAGCTACTCAAATCACGGTCGGACGGCACATAGTTTTGACCATGCGGGTTGTAAATACCGATTTGACGGAATAAACCTTCCATACCGAAAGTACGCGCTTCGTCCGCTACGATTGGAACAATGTGTTTGCCTACTTCTTTGTCTTTTAATAGGGTGTTTGAGAAACGAACGAACGCCATTGTGGTAGAAATCGGACGCGGTTGCGCCTCTAACAATGCAGAGAATTCGGAAAGCTCAGGTGCTTTGAAATCCACGCTGAATTTTTGGTTGACGTGCCGGCACATAACCTTGCAATGCTTTACGGTGTTCGTGCAGTAGTTTGTACTCTTCTGAACCTTCTGGGAACGTACACATAAGGTAATTTTTCCAAATCTTCGTCTTTCACTGGAATGTGGAAGTAGTCGTGATAAGCTCTAATGCTGTCCACAGACATTTTAGATTGGTGTGCGGTATTTTTGCTTTCGCTTCAGCAATTTTATAGCCTTTCACGGAGTGAACTAAAATCACGACAGGTTTACCTGCTGTTTGCGCTTTCTTGAATGCAGCGAAAACTTTTAATGGGTCATGACCACCACGTTGTAATGACCAAATCTCATCATCGGTCATGTCGGCAACTAATGCTGCCGTTTCAGGGATAACGACCGAAGAAATGTTCACGTACGTAAAGCGCCGTCTTTAGATTTGAATGTTAAGTAGTCACCATCAACTACTTCCATCATTAATTGAGTCAATTTACCTGTAGTATCTTTGGCAGAATAATTTATCCCAACGACTACCCCACATCACTTTAATCACTTCCCAACCGGCACCAACGAACAAGCCTTCTAATTCTTGAACGATTTTGCCGTTACCGTTTACCGGGCCATCTAAGCGTTGTAAGTTACAGGAATGACGAAAATTAAGTTATCTAAATGTTCACGAGCAGCGAAAGTTAATGCACCTTTAGACTCGATTTCATCCATTTCACCATCGCCCAAGAACGCATATACTTTTTGGTCTAGAGGTGTCTTTTAAAGCCACGATTTTCTAAGTATTTCAAGAAACGGGCTTGATAAATGGCATTTACGGGACCTAAACCCATAGAAACGGTGAGAATTGCCAGAAATCAGGCAGTAATTTCGGATGAGGATAAGAAGACAGACCGTGGCCGTGAGCTCTTGACGAAATTGTTTAATTGATCTTCGGTTAAACGTCCTTCTACAAATGCACGCGCATAAATCCCCGGCGCCGCATGGCATCTGGAAATAAACTAAATCACTCGCCGTTTTTCTCAGTTGCTGCCTTGAAGAAATGGTTGAAGCCAACTTCATACATCGTTGCTGCAGATTGGAAAGTGGATAAGTGACCACCTAAATCAAGATCTTTTTCTGGGCACGTAATACCATCATTACCGCATTCCAACGAACATCAGAACGGATACGTCGTTCAATTTCCAAATTTCCCGGATAAGCCGGTTGCTCGGAAACCGGAATAGTATTCACATAATCGGTTGTGATTCCACTTGGTAAAGAAACACCGCCGGCACGAGCTGTTGCATAACCGATCAATAATAAACTGAGCGCGCTCAATACCTTCCCTCACGAATTAACGAATCAATTGATGCCAACCAATCGTTAGTTTCGATCGGATCTACGTCATTTTTAACAATTCTGACATAGTTTTTCCTTATTTTATTAAGTTAGAAGTACGTTTAACCCTACTTTTTGGTAGCAATTAAACAACGAATTAATAACTAAAAACGATTCAATTTGTAAAAATTTTGCCCTGCTGCTGTATAAAAATGCGCATCACGAAATTTTTAACAAATAATGTAAATCTTATTAGATTTTTGAAAAAATGGTAGTGATTTTTCGCTCTACGCCTGAAAATATCACATTCGAGCTATATTTTTGTACATGGCAAATTCCTCTATTTTTGAAAACGTACAAAAATCCACCGCACTTAATATGATCGCCCAATTTTGGCTTTTTGATAATTCTCTCTGAATCGGAATAAAATATTGCATACTTAAAGTTTAACCTACCATTGCGCTCAACTATTTTACATTGGAGATGCAAAAACGAACTGATTTTGTTACAAAAATGCCGATTTGGACCAAAAGACAGCTTACCAAAAATGTTTCAAGAAAAGCACAACACTAAAGTTGGAACTTGGGGAAAAATTACTCGTTTTAAAAGGTCAACTCAAATTTTATATATTAACAGAAGATGGTGATATTGTTAGCATGAACATGTTTTCACTCCAAATGAAGACCTCCTTTTGTTGAACCTCAACTTTGGCATCAGTGGAAGCCCTTTCCGATGATTTAGAATGTTTCCTTGAATTTTTATTGTACGAAAGAAGATTATTTCAGCAAAAAATACAACATGACCGCTACCCATGGCGATGTAGTTAATGCGGCTAAAATCATTAAGCCTTGTAAAGTATTGGATTTAGGCTGCGGACAAGGTCGTAACTCACTCTATTTGAGTTTGTTGGGTTATGATGTTACCTCTTGGGATCACAATGAAAACAGCCTCATGTTTTTAAAACGAAACCAAAGAGAAAGAAAATCTGAAAATTCAGACCGCACTTTACAATATCAATGACGCCAATATTCAAGAAAACTACGATTTTATTGTTTCTACCGTGGTCTTCATGTTCCTCGATCGTACCCGCGTACCGGCAATTTCTTGAAAATATGCAAAGCCACACCAATTCGGGTGGTTATAATTTAATCATAGCCGCGATGTCCACGCCGGAAGTACCTTGCCCATTGCCGTTCTCTCTTCACCTTCGCTGAAAAACGAATTAAAAGAATACTACAAAGACTGGGAATTCTTGGAATACAACGAAAATATGGGCGAATTACACAAAACTGATGAAAACGGTAATCGTATTAAAAATGAAATTTGTGACAATGTTGAGCAAGAAAGAATAATTTGCTGATTTAGAAAAAGAAAAGACCGCACTTTGTGATATAAAAAGTGCGGTCTTTTTATTGTGTTTTCTAACTATTCTTCAATAGAACGCAATAATTCGTTGATACCGACTTTTTCCTAAAGTTTTAGCATCTACTTTTTCGACGATAACAGCACAGTAAAGGCTGTATTTACCGCATTTTGACGGAAGACTGCCGGAGACCACAACGGAACCCGCCGGTACTCGACCATAGAACACTTCACCGGTTTCACGATCGTAAATTTTGGTGGATTGACCATCAAATACGCCCATGGAGATCACACAACCATCTTCAACGATAACACCTTTCCACCACTTCAGAACGGGCACCGATAAAGCAGTTGTCACCGATAATGGTTGGGTTGGCTTGCAATGGCTCTAACACGCCACCGATACCCACACCACCGGATAAATGTACGTTTTACCGATTTGAGCGCAGGAACCTCACGGTCGCCCAAGTATCCACCATAGTACCTTCCGCTCACATATGCGCCGATGTTGACGTAAGACGGCATTAATACCGCATTTTTCAGCAATATGCCCTTTACGTACGGTAGCAGATGGCACCACACGGAAACCTTCTTGTTGGAAACGTTCTTCCGTGTAATCGGCAAATTTACAAGGCGACTTTGTCGTAGTATTTCGTTTCTGCGCCATCAATGATTTCGATTCTCATTGATACGGAAAGATAACAAGACCGCTTTTTAACCATTGGTGAGTCACCCATTCGCCGTCAATTTTTCGGCTACGCGGTATTTGCCGCCATTCCAAGCCTTCAATGACTTCTTCAATAGCTGCACGGGTTTTGCGCATCAACTGTTTTTGGTGTAATTTCTGCGCGTTTTTCAAAACGCATTTTCAATGATTTGTTGTAAATTTGACATTTTTCTTCCTATATCAATGATGTTAAATGAGGGTTATAGACGATATCAATTCCCGATGTTATCAAATAGTTTTTACCGCATTGTCTTATCGTCATGCTCTGCTCTTTCCACGTTTTCACGGGTTAAGTGCGGTGAAAAATAATTGATAAATCATACATATAATTACGCAAAAATGCGCTGTGTTTAAACGCGATTTGCGTCATACTGGCGCGGAATAAGTGATCCGCTTTCAGCGCCACCAAATCCGTGTCTGCCGGCGTGCAGCCATAGAAGCCATAATACCCACACCTAAACCTAAACGAACGTAGGTTTTAATGACGTCCGCATCAGTGGCGGTAAAGACAATGTTCGGTAAAATACCCGCGCTGTTAAAGGCATAGTCCAAGTCGGATACGCCGGTGAAACCGAAAGTATAAGTCACCAACGGATGTTACCCAATTCTTCAATGGTTAAATTTTTCACATTTTCAGCTAACGGGTGATCGGGTTTCACAATCACGGAACGATTCCATAAATAACAAGGCAACAATACCACGCCGTCAAATAAATACTGCGCTTCGGTCGTGATCGCCAAATCCACTTCACCCGGATAATAGCGCATCGTAAATTTGTATAGAGTGAACCTTGGTGAATATGCAGGCTTACATCCGGATAACGCTTTGGAGAAACGTTCTACTACCGAGGGCAACATATAACGGGCTTGTGTAGTTTGTCGTAGCAATGCGTAATCGCCATGATCCGGTTTGGTATATTCATCAGCCTAGAACAGATCCCTTTGCATTTTTCACCATTAACTCACGGGAAATAGCGACAATCTTACCGGCAGGTGTCAACCCTTTTCATGTGTTTGCCGTTGCGATCAAAAATTTTCCAAAGCCCAGTTCATTTTCCAATAAACGAACCTGTTTACTAATGCCCGGTTGTGAAGTAAATAGCGCATTTGCTGCTTCTGTGACATTAAAATTTTGATTCACAATCTCAACCACATAGCGAAGTTGCTGAAATTTCATAAGTTCCTCTTGTAATAAATACGGCTATTTTTTATAACGTTTGCTCAATTCCGAATAGCGTTTTACTGCTTTACGGATCTGGCCTGCTTTTCGGTTTTACGACGTTGTTTATTCACGTCTAATTTTGTTTCTGTTTCTGGTGCCAAGCCCACTAAATCACGCAAATAATTCACTTCATCTAACGACATTTCCTGCCAACCGCCACGAGGCAATGTTTTCATTAGTTTAATATTGCCGTAACGAATACGAATTAAGCGACTTTACTTGAATACCTTGCGAGTTCCCATAAACGACGCACTTCACGGTTGCGTCCTTCCATAGGTGACATCAAACCATTGATTCATGCTCAACACCTCCGCCGAATTTAATGTCTTTAAAATTCGCCAGGCCCATCCTCTAACTGCACGCCTTTTTTAGAGCGATTTAACATTGCATCATCTACTTGTCCGAAGACGCGCACGGAATATTCACGTTCCACTTCACGGCTTGGGTGCATTGAAAGCGATTTGCCAGTTCACCGTCTGTCGTAAATAACAATAAACCTGAGGTATTAATATCCAAACGCCCAACGGCAATCCAACGGGCACCGGTTAAGCGTGGTAAACGATCAAACACCGTAGCGCGACCTTCAGGATCGTGGCGGGTACAAAGCTCCCCTTCCGGTTTTGTAATACATCAATACCCGACACACTTCTTTTTGCGCTGAGTGAGGTTAATAAGATTGCCGTCAATCCGCACTTTCACGCCTGAATGTACGTTAATGCGATCACCTAATGTAGCGATTTTGCCATCACGCTACTCGATTCTCTGCAATGATCGCCTCAATTTCACGGCGGGATCCTTGTCCGGCACGAGGCTGAAAACTTTTGTAATTTTCGCCCTCCACCGCAACGGATTTATTGGCAGGTTTATTGACGGATTGACGGGATTTCACGCCCGTATTTTTCTTTATTGGCTGAAAAACGCGCGGTCGATTTGGCGTGCGTTTTTGTGTTGTGGGTTTCATAAATCCTCATTGTCGCTTTCCCAAGCGTCTGTTGTCGATTAAATAAATGGTGTAGTTGGTCCGACTACCTTCACGTAAAATTACCGGCGTATCATCGGTTAAATCCACCACCGTGGTGGGTTTCTTGCCCCTAAATAACCGCCATGAATAATTAAGTCCACCTGACGTTCCAAACCGATCGCGAATCTCTTCAGGATCCGATTGGGTAATATGTTCTTCATTCGGTAACATCAAGGAACAGGACAAAAATCGGCTCGCCTAAAGGCTTTCAGTAAATCTAGGGCGATCTGATTATCCGGCACACGAATGCCGCATGGTTTTGCGTTTTGACGTCATTAAACGGCGCGGCAATTCTTTCGTTGCCGTTAAAATAAAGGTGTAACGGCCGGGTGTTATTTTTAATTAAACGATACGCGGAATTGGTCACCAAAGAATAATTGGACAATTCCGATAAATCGCTACACACCAACGTAAAATTATGACCTTCCGGAAGTTGGCGAATTTGCACGATACGATCCATGGCATGCTTATCGCCTATCATACATCCCAAGGCGTAACCCGAATCGGTTGGATGCACAATGACCCCACCGTTACGCAGAATTTCAACTGCCTGATTAATTAATCGGGCTTGTGGATTTTCGGATGGATATAAAAATTGACTCATATGCTTCACTCTCCGAGTAAATGAGGGGTCTATTATACAGTTTAAAATAACGCGAGATAACGGTTTATTCGGATTACTTAAACATTTCGCGCATCACTGGCTTGTTGCAAGAGTTGACTGCTTTCCTGCAAAAATTGCTCGGAGTAGTCACCAAACCAATCACGAATTTGATTAAATTGCGCAATAAAAACCTGCTTTTTATCTTTATTCTTGAAAAACGCAAAAGCTGGTTTCAGAAGCTGTTTTTCAAATGCTCAATAACGGCCAAAATTTTTCCGGTTTATCGGCGATAATATCCGCATATAACGCCGCATCTTGAGCGAAAACAAACGCCCTACCATCGCCAATTCCAAACGATAAATCGGTGAAGATAGCGCCAGTAATTTCTCCAAATCCACAGATTGCTGAGATAAATGCTACTACACAAACGTGGAAAAAGTGGCGCAGGGCTTGAATATAAGTCATGTGATGATCGTGTTCTGTCGCATCCACACTGATAAATTTCACGCCCACATTTGAATTTGCTGCAACAGCCATTGATAACGTTCACTCAAAACGTCCATCGCAACAGGCAACGATTTGTTTCGCCATACTGGCCACATCCGGCCCGAACATCGGGTGCAAACCCACGACAGGCGCGATGTACTTCCAACATTTTTCTAACGGCGCACGCTTCAGAGGTTAAATCTGCCAGTAGCATATTTTCGGTTAAATACGGTTTTAGTTGCGCAATCACTTCTGGGGTATTGGCAATCGGCACAGACACAATAACCACATCGGCATCCTGCAAAATTTGTGCGGCTTGGCCAGTCGTTTTGTTCTAAAGGAAACAACATTGTAGCCGGAACCGCTCAAATAGCGACCGAACAAACTACCCAATTTACCGCGCCCGCCGACAATAACAATTTTGCGAATTTGCGGATTTTACCGTTTTAAAACCGAACTGATTTTTCGCTCACATAAGATTCCCGCATAATGCGACGCAAAATATCTTCGATTAAATTCGGTGAAAGTCCCAATTGTGTGGCCGCTTCACGTTTTTCTGCAACATTTCACTTTCCCGTTGCGGAACGTAAATTGGCATCATGTTGCAGCTTCACTTCACCGATTTTATGCACAACGTTCAGCTGTTTTGCCAGAAGCTGTGGCAATTCTTCATCGAGCGAATCGATCTGCGCTCTCAATTCCGCCAAGCGTTCCATGTTGTCCTCATCTAAAAATTTTGAAAAACTAACCGCACTTTTACTTCACTGAACCACAAGTCAAGCAATACAAATATTGTCCTTTTTGGATCATAAAAGTTATTCAATACCCCTAACTGTTTGGTTAAACGGGTGAATTCTTTAGCAAACCAACGCTTTCAACTACCAGGCTTTGTGCCCAAGCTTTAGCATCACCTTTAAAGTCATTCAACATTTTTCTTCCAAAATGAGCTATCTTCATCCACAATCCATTCGACTGAGAATGTGCCTTCATCAAATTTGTCTTTTTCCGCACGTTTTTCATTTACTAATTCAATAGCTTTACCTATAGCGGTATCTCAATGTACCAAGCTCATCCACAATTTACGCTCAGTGCTTCCAGAACCCTAGCGCAAACTTGACCTTGTGCAATGCTATCGACTTGTTCCTTAGTTAAATGACGGCCTTCACTCACTTTCGTTAGACTGATCACTAGCCATGTTCTATTTCCAGTTGAATAATATCATTTAACGGGGAAGACAATGGTGAAAACAGTGATACTGAGTGCCAAATCAGAGGTTTTTACACCGTCTGCCGTTACGCCAATCTTTTTGATACGTTTTCTCAAACGTCGGCAACATAGCAAAAACACGATCGAGCCGGTAATGGTATTTTTATCAGCCACAATATAATCCGCTGTGGACGAAATCCAATAGCCACCGCAAGCTGCCATTCCCCCATGGAAACCACAACAGGTTTACCGGCTTGTTGTAAATGGGGTTAACTCCTGACGAATTACTTCTGAGAGCAAACGCACTGCCCTCCCGGACTAGTTTACGCAAGACAAGACCTTTAACTTGCTCGTCATCATAGGCTTGACGTAATAATTCCGCGATAGTATCTCCGCCCACATTTTCTTCATCACTTCGCCATCAATATATGGCCCCTTCCATTTACTACCGCAATTTTATTTTCAGTATCACCTACATTATACGATCAGGTAATGTGAGCCAAATAGGTGTGTCATAGTCGACCATTTTCGCTGATGATCTTTCATCTTCACCAAAAGTGCGGTGAGTTTTATCGAAATTAAAACGATCCATCACACGGTCACCAACTTGTTGTTTCGCATACGCTGTAGTATCACCTTTAAAAGCTTTCAATTCAGTTAAATAAGTTTGAGCATCCGGCGTACAGCGCTTTTGTTTAATCTACGATTCTCTGCCACCTGTTGTTTATAATTGTTCCACATCACATCTCAACTAACGTTGCAAATTAGCCCTGGCCTCATCAGACATATCATTTCGTAAATAAGGCTCTACCGCGGATTTATATGCGCCCACACGACATGCGGATTTACTTCTAATTTATCCAACATATCTTTGTAATACAGATTTTCTTGTACTAAGCCCTCAATAGACACTGCACCAATCGGGTTCATACTCAAATTTCATCAGCATAGCTGGCAAGGAAATATTGTGCTTGATTATAATTATCTGCATAAGCAATCACTTGTTTTCCACTTTCTTTGAAGTTTTCAATAGCTTCTCCCACATACCTAACGCAGGTAAATCTCTCACCTTCATTCAAATCTACATATAAACCACGGAGTTCTGTCATCTCAGAAGCAGAATCAATAGTATAAACTACATCAAATGTAGAATATTGTTGTGGGATATTTTGGTTATCTAGTTCTTTTAATAGATTTTTCAAATCACTTTGATCATCATGGTTATCCACAAATAACCGATCAAATTTAAAAATGAGCACCTGTCGCATCATTTAATGCTCACTTTTTCTTGTTTATCGGACACCGAGCATAATGCCTATCACAGACAACAAAACCAAAACAAAATAAGGAACACAATATTCATTACAAGATCACATATAAAAATTCAATGCGCGCCAAATATATTTGAATGTAGAGAAAATAAATTTCATATAACCTCAATAAATCAATAAGAAAACTCATAAAGCGGCGTTTAAAATACCACAAAACAGTCGGCACAATAAACCTACCAAGAAAATAAACTGTGTTATAATTCACCGTACTTTTAGTCTGATAAATAAAATGAAGGACAATCATGGATGCATTAATTGCTTACCGAACGTTGACCGACTCAGCGCCCGGCACCAAATAAGCAACAATTAGCCCAAATTTTCACGCTGCATTACGCGCCTGATCGTGGCAAACACAACCCTATCGTTTTATTGTGATTGAACAAGAGCAGATGGCTGAATTTAGCGGATTATTAAAAAGTGCGGTGCATGAACTCAATTTGCGGAAGAACGCTTTAAAGAAAGCCGATGATCTAGCCACCCGAGCGCCACCATGATTATTGGGTTGTCGCCAAAATCAATCCTTGCGTAGCTACCAGAATGGGAGCAGTTACTTTGTGCAGGTTGTAAAAGCTACCTACGCCATTCAATTAGCCTCCAATGCATATGGGTTTCAAAAACGTTTGGGTCAGCGGTCCTTAGTTGGAAGGTGCTGATTTGCGTGAGGCATTTCAATGCGAAACACAGGATAAAATCATTGGTTTCCTTATGATAGGCTCGGCAGAAGAGAAATTAGAACAGGAGAAAAAGCCCTAGAATTTGGAAGATGTCGTACATTATCTTTTAATTATACACGCAGCTCCAACTGTGTTTTTATTAAATCCACGAAAAGAGCGGTCACAAAAACAGAGTTTTTAAATGTTAGCAAAAGCCAATGGCTCTGCAGAGCGAATGAATCACACATGTGGTTTATGAGTATTTATTTCCTGATGTTTTATTTTGACTTAACTAAACCTTCCACCTTTATCTCCCACCTCTAGCAGGCAACAAAGCTCTGCTTTCCTTTCATCATGTTTTGAACTCTAGGGTCAGTCCACTCGCACGATTTGGTTTTTATCATCTCGTTTTATCGACCAAATAATCCACCATCCATGTATTTATAGCTAATTTCCAACATACGCATGTTTTGGCATCAATAAATTTCTTGAAATGCGGGCTTTTAGTAGCGGGAATAGTATTGTAGTACAAATAGCCAATAACCGGCTTGTTCGGAAAACGTTGACGAATTTCTTTTACTGTCATTTGCATCCGTTCCCAGTTTTTACATCAGGATCAGCAATATAAACACCGGGTTCAAATAATCACACGTTGCGGTTGCTTGATGGCGCGTTTGCAATTCTCGCCATTTATTCAACACCGCTTGCGCTTTAGCTCTTTTGGGGCGGAAAAAGCGGATAACTGCTCAAATTTTCAGAGGGCAGCCCGTAGTTGCAACTAAATGCACGAGGGTTTTCTTGTTTAAAATTTTTATACATTTGCCCAAAATCTGATGCTAACTGCTCAGGCGTTACTAACTGTCCATCTTTATTACTAAACCAAGATTCAATATCAGTGGAAATAGTACGATAGCCTTTCTTTATGAGATTGATGAGCAAGTTCGTGAATACGTTGCAAATTTAATACACCATGCTTGCGTTTACCTGCAGGATCGGGTTTGTGACCAATTCCGATTCATAAACTAAAAAGACTTTTGGATAATTTATCTTTAGTTAAGTCAGGCTACCCACATAATCCATACGATCATAAATAATAAAAATCTTTCGCTGTGTCACCATTCCCATGTCCAATATCCAGTGCTGCTCAGCAACCTCTTGTAATAAAGGATTTCTGCATGTTTTGCTCTCCATTTTATTGGTTAAAATTGGTTATATTGTCCGTCAAAAGGTGCAGTCAAAAAGCCAAAGTTTTTAGGCTTTTGGCTAGAATAAATAAGATTGATAATTCATCAACTTATAAGCGACTACTAATTTTCAAACCGTTTATGTATGATCACATGAGCAAAGGGTTCAAATTATTTAAGTACCATTGAACAGTTTTCGTCCAGCTGAAGAGTGTCAAAAGGCTGCCCAGCCTAATTCACGTTGAATTTTGACCGGCATTAATGGCATAAGATATCGTGCCCTGGACGATCTGTGACATGTACAATTAAATCGATAATATGCAACGCCAGGGCACTTATTGAGACGAGTTGTTCCAATAAATCACAAATCGTGATACCACGATGTCTAAAATTAGTTTTCTCACAATGGGCACTAATGTTGTAAACTTTTCGCTTAATACAGCCCTGTGTCGAACTAAATATAACGTACGCACATGGCCATCTACATAGAGCCAATCACGAATTTGTTCTCCATTACCGACACACTGGCAATGGTTTGCCATTATCTAGCGCATCCACAATCATCAATGCGAGATCAGTTTTTCCTCCAAATCATTCGGGATGACCGTAATATGTGGCACTGTATGGGTCATCCGTACATGGTAAACCATAAGTACGATACCATGCTCGCGAAATCAAATGATCGCCGGAAGGCTTTAGAGGCAGAATAAGGACTGCTTGGCGCATGGGAAGAAGTTTCCTGTGTGATAACGTTAAGCGCCCTCGTCATACATCGCCATATAACTTCACATCGGTAGACATGCAAAAACGAAAAGACAGCCCATGTTTCTCGGCAGAAAGAGTGGCGTAATACTATGGCGGGCAACTTCTAATAAAGAATAAGTGCTGGCGATATTACGCTGAATAGAAAGCCGCCGCGCCCACATCAATAGAACGATCCACGCTGACTTTCTGCCGCCAAATGGATATTTGACCAATCAGCTGCATATGTTTTCAAAAGACAGCTTCAAGCGACTTAAGATCATAAATATCAGCTTTCTCAGCATACCACAGATTCCTCTTCTACTTCTCTTTAACGCCAATGGGTTTGCTGCATATGTCAAGCTGATCAATGGGCATTGATAACAAATCACGTGTATGATTAACGATATATCGAAATGGAGCGGAACCGACGAAACCAGGAACCGCTCGGTGATATATGGATTTGCACGCGAAAATATCCTGCTACGAAAATATCTAATTTGCTCTTACTCGAGTTGATTGTATCACTTTTCCCAGATCATTATATTCACCGTGAAGAACTGCCGCCAAATTCTCAAAACGGTTCAACGCGAATTGAAAATATCTTCCGGTATCTAAGGTTAATTCTTGTTCAATTTTAACGATATAAAACTTTCCTTTGACTGTCATCTCATTGCGTATGATTTACTGGCGCATTGCTGTAACTCATAGGTATTAAAGATGTCGCCAAGATTAACCTCTTCCATAAACTGGAACATCATATAACACCTTTAGGAAATTGGAATGTATATTCAATCGTATAATTATCTACTTAGAAATTACGTATAGCGTTGCCAACATGTCAATAATTTCTTCTGTGTTGTTCATTTCCCAATGGTAGAGAGGCGTGAAATCAAAATAAGTGTCCCATTGAGATCATCTTGCATCAATCTTATCCACAATCCTTAAATTCGAGACAACATGCTCAAAAGCGGCTCGAATCATCCCGTGACCGTGCACACCCTGCAAGTGACCATCGCCGGAAATATGCCCGCGCCAAATCACTTCAGATAACGAGGAAGGGTGCGCTAAAGCGAAATCAATCCAAGCATGTGCGCTCATGCTTCAATATTAATGCCTTTTCATCACTTTCATAGGCATTGAAACCTGTACAATTTGCACATGGAATCCGGTGAAATCATTCAACAATACCAAATTAACCGTGCAAAAGCATTACATTCATTGTGCCGTGCTTTTGATTTTGTTCAGAATCAATTATCGACATTATTTACCAACTCCGCCGTCGGGTGCGCGATCGGCGGTTTTCATACTTTGAATATCCAACACAATGCGAGCTCACACAATGGGCTACTAAAACTGTTCGCCAAATATGATCGATACGCAAACCACGATTATCATCAAATCCCTTTGACGGTAATCAAACCACGAATTTGTCATTAACCGTTGCTGATTCATGGCGGAACATATCTTCTAAACCGCTATAAGCGTTGATACCGTTTTCACGCTCTTCCGGTGGAAAGAACATTTTGCCAGTACGCCTTAACGCTTGCGGATTTTCATACCAATGCCGATGTCGATCCGCTCAGGCTAATATTCCATATCTCTCCTGTAATGATTTCCGCATTATGATCTTGTTCTAGATAACGTTGTAGAAATCTGCTAAAATTTTGTTTTCGCGGAAACTTCGTCGGATGTTCGACACCACACGGAAAACCAACCGTAATTACAGTGAGTTGACCAATGGCGTTTCCAAATCAATCATGATGATACGCTGCCTCCTCACCTCTGTCAAGCCTTTTTGCAACATGGACAAAAGGCGCTTGTTTGTAACGGCTTACCCTGTACGCCTCCCAAACCGCAATGATTGGCGCGATAGCCAAATGATCTACGGTTCCATGGAAAAGCCTCATCCGCGACTTTAATTTCCTGCAAAATAAACACATCAGGAACGATATTTATATTAATCTCTTCAAATTGTTTTGGCCTAGCCTGTGATGTGTAATGAGCAGAAGCTTTTCATTGTTTACTTCTCTTGTTTTCCTTTGAAGCAACATATGCATAACAAAGAAAAAAGCGAAGTTATTCTGCTTTCTTATCTTCCTGGACACTAGAAATCGATGCCTTATGCGCCGTTTCGTTCCAACACGACTGGGCGTTCTGCAATATGGCAAAATCGTTACATAATGACCAGTTCTTAACATCAAAATAAACGGGTATCTTAATCAGCATTATTGCGCCCCGCTGGCCTGCCGCCATCCCATGCAACGGCTGGGCTTTGCGAAATTAATAGTAATCGACATCTTTATAATAACTTCCAATTCCTGTGAGACCGTTGGCCTTGGTCCAACCAGCTGTTATCCGAGCAATACATTAAATAGTGCGGTAACTCATCGAGCTGGTTTTACGCGGTACAATATTGGTGATTAGGATCATTCTTGATTTAAATCCCTTTCCTCTTTACCAGCTGATAGACTTTTTCCAAAATACTCTAATGAATTCATCAAATTTATATACATAGTTCTAAATTTACTTTTAAATTTCTTACCATTCCTTCGTTCTCTTGTAGCATAAAAGAATATCACTTTTATCTTCTAATTTGTTAAATACCTTACTAAACAAAATAAACTGGAGAAAGCAAAATAATTAAAATAAGGACGCAAAGGTATCACACATCTTTTAAAATGAAGACCGTTTTGCTAGGTATTATTAATACGACAACATTTACTTCATAATAAAATGACGACGTAATTACTATATTGTAGTACTCTCAATGAAGATTCACCGGAAACTGGACAGTAATGATGCTTGAGCCAAATCTCTCTCGTAATTATCTCCTTCCTTATCTTCCTCGTATCTTCCAAGGGCAATAATAAACTGATGTTAATACTAATATTTTCTTCAAAGCTCTTTTCGCTCTTCATCTATTACAGGAATAGAAAAAAGCATATCTCACCTTCAACCGGCTTACCAATAAAACATACAACTTTTCATTTAAATATTTTCCATAGATAATGCTTGATAAGCATCATGTTTCTAGACAATAATAAATTGTATTTTTAAATACCAGCCTGTTTATTAGGAATTTTTTGTTCAAAATTCGCCCCAAACAGGACCCGACAAAGTAGCTCCCCCATATACAGACCCACTCTAGCTGAAAATGTTACATTAGAAAATACAATAATTATTAATTCAATAATTTAAATATAACTAATATATTAAAACTTCCTTAACTCTTTAAAAAAAAAAAAGGTTTTCTCAAAATTATAATGGCGTAATTTACTGAAACCATGCAATACAAATAACAGATATACAAAAATACGTTAAGGAGCTATAAAAAATCTCATATTTAGGATAGAATCTCTGACTGTATAAAATAACAAACCCACTTATTCAATCCCAAATGACAAAATCAAAAAATAAAATCAGCAACCATAGAATATATTGTGGAATCTATCTATCATTTATTCCATCTACAATTTTCTTACTAAAATTCAATATCCTTTAAACTTCTCTTTTGCCTTTCTAAAACCTTTTACCTTCTTTTGTAATTATATTTATTTTGTAATAAATAAATAGACGCTCAGCAAGAGGCAAACCTCTCTTTTTGATTACGGATTACTAATTTGAGATATCAATTTCCTCATTCAAACCAGAGTATGAAACAACCAGTCAGATAACTTTCAAATAAAGCTCCTCCCTCATTACAAACATGTTGTACAATAGGAGGTGTTTTCGATGCATCACTGCACTGTATCAAAGTATAATATAATTACATATTATGCTATAGGCTTTTTCTTACTGCATCCTAAGTCCATAATATGGTGTATGTAGTAATGTGAATGACCGTTTCAATATAATGATTTCTTTTACACATATGAGACCAAACAATCAAACTTCTTTAAGTAATCAATCAGTTTCTTTGATTGACGCAAGCCGTCTACAGCTATATAGAAACCTTTACCGGAGAAATAACGACGATAGTGTACCTGAGCCAACATAATCTACATCTTGCAAAAATTATTTTTCCAAGATAATACAATGCAGTTAATTCACAATAGGATTGATTTTCTCAGAAATGTGTTCTATGTCAATCGGAATAAAATACTACTCAATCCTGTTAATTTCTTTTAAGCTGCCTTGGAGCAGCCTTTTCAGACTATTAGAATTCTTAACTTTTTGTGAGTGTAACAAGAATCTGAATACTTCTCCTTATTAAGAAAGATAAAATCTATGTTTAAGTAAAATTATATATATATAATACCTTTCACACAATTTTTAATTTGACAAATTAAATTTTAACGTCAAATAATGAAACACCTTAAAACAAAAGAAATGCTATCAATGCTTGCTAATCAAATCAGATTTCAAGTATTATTCTGACACATACAATATAGTTTCCTTTGAATCCATATCATTAAACTTGACGATTAAAATTATGATGAACCTGGGGTTTCTCTGGGATGAAAATTTGCTGTTGTCTCTTAATTTGAAATATCTACATCGGATTTAGCTCAAGTATATTCCCATATCATCTCCCCAAATAAAATAATCTTTTTAGGCAACCCTATTTTATCAACAACATTACGTGAAATAAACTCATTAAAAGGCATTACAATATTAGGAATTACTTTGCTCGATTATTTTACTTATCATTTAAATTAAGGCCAGCTTTATTTATATTTGGCAAACCCGTAATTGTTGTTAAATTTAGGGACATCAATACTCTACAACCTAGGGGACCAACAGCCTAATTATCAGCTCTAATAAGCTTTGCAATTCCCCAGAGCAATCATTATCAGGAACACCATCGTCATCCATTAACTTAAATATAGTATGAGTATTGTCATAGCCAAATTTGATACCAGCATGAAAACCACCAATATAGATTTTCCAGTAATGGAACGTAACCCTAAATTTTAATATCCCTGTCAATAAAAAATCTACTGTGCCCGTCTGTACTTGCATTATCCACAAATGCTATATCTAAGCATAACTGCCGCTCTAAAGCTTGTAACGTGACAGCAATACTTTTCAAGTTATACATTGGCAACAGCTGAAATGGGTTTTATCATTACACATCATATTTACATAAAAAAGGTTTAAGTGCGGTCTGTTTTTTTCTAATGATTCTTTTACAACATCAGCTGTTTCTAAGGCTTCTTTAATCGTCACATCCATATCTAAATAACGATAAGTACCTAAACGCCCTACGAAAGTCACTTGCGTTTCTTTGTTTGCCTTTTCAACATATTGTTGCAAGAGTGCTTTTATCTTTCACTAAACGAATCGGGTAATACGGAATATCATTTTCACCACATAGACGGCTAAATTCACGATAACAAATTGTTTTCTCATGTTGTTCCCATGGTGCAAAGTGTTTATGTTCTGAAATACGAGTATAGGGTACTTCTTCATCACCATAGTTAATTACCGCATTACCTTGGAAATCACCTTCATCACGGAAAGCCTCGAAAATCTAAGGTACGATAACCTAAGCGACCCAATTCAAATCCAAAATACGCATCTAACGGACCTGACCAGAAAAATGTGTTCAAATTCTGCTTTCATTGATTCAGCAAATGGCGTATTTAAACGCACTTCAATATTTTCATGATCTAAAAATCGCTTCGACAATTTGCGTATAACCGTCTTTTCGGCATACCTTGAATTTATGCGCAAAGTAGTTATCGTCATAGTTAAAAACGCACAGGTAAGCGTTTTTAAAAATGCTTGCCGGTAACTCTTTTGGCTCAACACCCCATTGTTTTTAGTGTAACCATAGAAGAAAGCTTTTATACAAATCCTTACCTACAAAAACGCATTGCTTGCTCTTCAAAGGTTTGCGGATCAGTAATAGACAAATCTGCTTTCGCCTCAATTAAAGCTTTTGCTTCTTTCGGTGAACACGTTTTACCAAAGAATTGGTTAATCGTATGCAAGTTAATTGGGAGAGAATACACCGCACCTTGGCTAATCGTTTTTACACGATTAACAAACGGCATAAACTCACCGAAATTGTTCACATAAGTCCATACTCTTTCATTATCTGTATGGAAAAATATGTGGACCATAAATATGAACCATAACATTTGTTTCAGCATCACGTTCAGAGTGACAGTTACCCTGCCACATGGCCACGAGAATCGACAACAACAGTTTTATAGCCTTTTTTTCTGCTAACTCGCGAGCGATAACAGCATTTGAGAAACCTGCGCCAACTAATAAAAAAATTTTTTTTCATAAATACATTTCCTATATTATTCTTTAAAAATATTTAGCTCTTAAGCTCATAAATATCTTCGCGATAATGAACGACAATCATCTTATTAAAAATAATCTCCATTAGCCCATCAAACCATACCCCAAATAGCACTAGAGCAAATAAGTTATAATCATAATTTCGGCAATTAAAGATAAATGAAAAATCAAGATATCCAACCAAGTAATTTTTTTAAATAGTCCTTTCTTGGTAGACAAGTACAATTCTCAAATTTCTCATTATCTCACATCAACAACCATCTTCTAATAAAACTATATTTGTTTGATAACAATTTGGCGTGATAACTAAAGCTTAACTCCACTCAATTTATATTTTTTTCCATAGCATAATTACTAGCTTATCAACTTTAGAGAAACAAACATCTTTATTACAATCATATAACTCATTAACAAAGGATGAGTTAAGGATTTCATTAAGAATATTGTCTCTTTGTTTAATATTTTTTTCATGCCATAGATAATAAAATAGACAACCTCTTATTTTAATATAAAGCCAATGAGATAAAAAAAGCCTGTTCAAACTCATTAAGTGGGTAGGTAGAAAACATTTTCAATTGAGTTGATATAACTGACTTTTCATACTCCCAATATTTTTTTCATCATATTTATTAGTTGCCGAAGATGAATGAGGAACATAATGATACAATCTTTGTCTAATTGTTCTTATCCATCTACAATGCTTTAAGTAATCAGAAATAAATAAAGCATCTTCCCCTAGTTTTTAGGGTTGTATCAAATTTAATATTATTATCAATTAAAAATTTCTCTTTTAAAAGAGTTTATTTACAGAAAAAAATTAGTATATTGAACATAATTATACATACTAGGCTTAGATAAAAAGATCTAATATCCATGTAACCATCTGATACTGGGAACCACTGTTCATCAATGCTACAAAACAACAAGATCAGCGTTTCTTATATTTTTTTATCAAAGAATAAAGAAAAATTATTTTTCAACAAAAATCATCCGCATCGTGAAAAAACAATATATTTCCCACTAGCAATCTCTATTCCTTTATTTCTAGCTGCTGACACTCCAAGATTTTCCTGTGTGAAAAACTTTATTCTTTTATCTTGAGAGTATTCTTTTTCTAAATGAGAATAATCTTTTTTACTTCCATCATTAATAAGCAGCACTTCAAAATTTATAAAGCTTTGCTCTAGAATAGAATCTATAGCCTTTCTCAGCATAAGATGAGGTGTATTGTAAAATGGTATGATAATAGATACATTGATAGACATATAACTACACTCCCTCGAAAAATATTAATTTTTTTCTTTTTTTATCTCTAAAAGTTTGGATCTTACCCACTATGCTATACCCTAGGAAACCAACTTTTCTTAAAAAAACTTAACAGCCCCATTTCCAATACTATTATAATAATCTGGATAATTCTCTTTTAATTCTCTGTCAAAGGCAATTAATGCATCTTTATGCTCTTTAGTACCACTTAAGGCAAAAAAAGAATATATATTGCCACTCACACACCCAATATAATCTTTCTTTAAAAAAATCTTTTTTTAGTTCTCTCTGAGGTGATATTTTTTTCTTTTCATAATCTAACATTACCGATAGCATCTTAAGATGATCTCGCCAATTTTTTTCGAACCCCTCTATACTCATACTTTTGACCATTTCTAGCCAATCTATAGTAATAAATAGGTAATTCATAATAAGAGAACGTCTTGCAGAATCCCATAACCTTCAATACAAATTCAACATCAGTATAGAAACATTTCTCTGTGATAGTGACATGATTCTTTTTTAAAATATCCAATTTTACGGTTACAGTATGCATAGCTGGACAAAAATAAAGGTATTTCAGATATTAAAATATCTTTTCTCCAAGGGATATCCCACCCAGAGGATAGTGTTCTTAAAATAGCTCCATTCTTATCGGAAAAAAAGTTGTGAAAGGAGAATGAATCAGATCTGCATTTGTATTTTTGAGATAGAGAATAAAATCATCTAAATTTTCATGAGAGAAATAATCATCACCATCTAATTGTTTAAAATACTTACCCGTGCCAATCTCAATTCCTTTATTTAATGTTGATCCCCAGCCACCATTTTTCCTTTGTAACTAATTTAAAAAGTATTAGGGTATCTTTCTTCATATTTTTTTGGCTATCTCAGCAGTATCATCTTTAGAACCATCATCAACTATTAAGATTTCAAGTTCATCCTTATACACAGAATTAGTAAATGGTTCTAATGCTTCATCTAAATATTTAGAAACATTATATGCAGCAATAGATACAGTTAAAATTTTTTTGGTTCATTACGTCCCTCACTTTAAATAGTTTTCAATATATCTATATGAAATTTAAGAAAATATAGCCATTATTACAATACCTAATATAAAACTCTCACAACCTTCAGTAAAACTAAAAATAGGAATATACCTCTTTCACTAGAAACCAAGAAAACATATGAGAGCAATAAATTGAATAAGAACGACTAGCTATCCAATCAATACTTTTATTAATATATTTTAAATCAATATAAAAAAATATCCATTACCACTTATAGCTAACAACACCATGATACTAGCAATCATTGCAGATATACTAATATTAAGATTAGGATATTCAGAAAAAACTCTTAGCACTCCAGAAAAGAATAATTACTAGAGACAAAGAAATAATAGTTTTCCAAAATATACTAACTCTAAAAATCTCTTTTTAATTTAGATTGTGGAACATGCTGTAAAAAGGTAAAATATAATTACACCATATAATATAGAATCAAACCTAAACAAATACACATAATCTGCCCCACCAAATCTAAAAAAAGGTCATCAAAAATAAAAAAACAAACTTAAACATATAGAAACCATTTTACCTAAAAACATATATAATTGAGAATAAAAATAAACACTTGCAACTCAAGCGAGACAGCCCAGTACACCCCAAACCAACTAACATCCGTTGTTTCTGTAAAATTACGAAGAAACATAATAGTAGACAGGAATTTCTTTGTTTCAATTATTGAGTCTTGCCATGGATATTGATTTTTACTTAACAACCCAAAAATAAAGATAATGCTAGCCCAAAATAAACATTTGGAGCTAATCTCTTAAATTTTACTAGAAACATCAAAAGAGTTTCAACCTTCCCAATTTCTTTTTCAGCTGATGCTTTTAAAAACGCTCTAAAGAATAAATGAGAAAATATCCAGCAAGTACAAAAATCTCTACCCTGTAGAGGTAAAGAATAAACGCTGAAGCTTTTATAACATAATCTTGCCAACTTGGAGGAACAATAGCCAGCCCATGAACTACTAAGACCATTATAATTGCAATGGCCCTTAAGCCTTGAATTTCTTTTAATCATAATACCAATATATCAACTGCTTTTTTTATTTAAGTAAGGCTCACACTACTCTGCATATAGCGGAATCACATCCTCTGCCTTCCCCATTGCCTTTACGATACCTTTATCAATCCAAATAACATTCTGACAAAGCTCTTTTACTTGTTCAATAGAATGCGAAACAAATAAAAAGTGTTGTTCCATCTGAAAGCATTTTCTCCATACGAAGCTTACATTTTTCTTGGAATGCTGCATCGCCCACAGCCAATACCTCATCTACAATCAAGATTTCTGGTTTCACAATCGTTGCAACAGCAAATCCAAGTCTCGCAGCCATACCCGATGAAAAGTTTTTAAGTGGTACATCTACAAAAATCTTGAAGTTCCGCAAAGTCAATAATTTCATCAAAAATGCTGCTCCATGAAGGCTTTCTTGTGCCCAAGTAAAGCACCATTGAGATAGATATTCTCTCTTGCAGTCAGCTCACCATCAAAACCGGCCCCTAACTCAATTAATGGCGCAATATTACCGCGCACCTCTACACTACCTTTATAGGGTTTTAAAATACCACAAATTAACTTTAAAAGAGTCGACTTACCAGAACCATTGGTACCAATTAAACCCCAAGATTCACCTTTCTTCACTTCAAGATTAACGTCTTTTAATGCTAAAAACTCTTGGAACATAAGTTCCCCCTTTAGCATCTTAATCACATACTCTTTTAAGCCATTATATTGTTCGGTTGCTTTATTAAAACGCACTGTAGCATTAGTGACTTTAATTACTGTTTCTTTATTCATTAGATATATAAAAATAAATTCGTCTTGTTTTTTTATTAAAAATACCAAGCCCCAAGGACAAGAACCAAAATAGCTGTACCAAAACCGATTAGAATCGAATCAGTCTGTGGAAATTTTGCATGTAAGACAATATCTCTGAATTGCTCAATATATCCATACATTGGATTAGCATTTTTGTATAACTCTTGGTATTCCTCAGGAATAATTGATACAGGATAGAACAATGGAGTAAGGTACATCCACATTGAAATAAATACCCCCACAAATATTGAACATCTCGGAAAAAAATACTGTTATCGCTGAAAGCCATAAACCAAGCCGAGGCTAAAGACAAAAACTTCAAAAAAATAATTATTGGGAAAAAAATAAAAGATTCCAAGAAAAACTCAGCATTAGTAAAAACCATAACTAGCAATAAAGCACCAAGTGAGAAAAAGTAAATTTACTAATGAGCTTCCAACTTTAGAAACTGTGAAAAATATACTTTGGCACATACGTTTTTTTGATCAAGGAAGCATTTCCTGTAATTGAAGAAACGGACATATTTGTTGCCTCAGTCATAAAACTAAAAAGAAACTGCCCCTGAGATCAGATAAAGTGGAAAAATTAGGAATGTCAAAACGAAATAGATTAGAAAAATAACGACAAGAACCATCATTAACATTAATGGGTTCAAAAATACTCCATAGATACCCCAAATAACTGCGGCGGTACTTGAGTTTTACATCTCTTATGATAAGTTGTTTTAAAAAGTTCATCGAATGCATAGAAATCTAGACTGAAATTTATCTAACAACTGTCATGCGCTATCTACCCCTTTGCTTAACAAGCACATCTCATGGATTTTACATTAAAATTCACCCTAAAACTGACATCGTATATACTAGAGCAACTCAACCTTTAGAGCGGCTCCTTCAACCCTAGCTCAAATCCTCTCTGCAAACATACCACACTGATAGCAAAAATAATTAGATTTATTCAGTGCAGTAACGTACGCAGGTTATTCGTCACCAAGGGCAGCTCGCCCCTGTTCTTTTATCATCAGGTCTTACTAACCACAGATCCGCATCTGAAAGTGCGGTCAGCTTTTCTGCTGCGTTTCCGGCGTTTGACATTTTAAACATTGACCATATTTTGCCAGCCACTTGGGATCGCTTTTGCCCCTCGCTCCGTACCAGATAATGCCGCATCAAGCGGTTACAGCGTCACTGGCATTTAGGCAGTTTTCATTTCCAGCCTACCGTGTGAAGTAATTAGCGATAGAGGCAAAATACATCGTAGTGTTCCGTCCAAATATCATGCCGTCGTTATTTCCATCCGCGGCATAACTTAAATAAGAACTTGGCATGAAATTGCGTTTGCCCCATGGCTCCGGCCCATAGACCAAGCATTTTATAGCGCTGAATATGATCCCGCTGTAATAGTTTTCATGGCAGCAATAAATCCTTTACTGAATGACGCTTCGCGGCGACCATCAAAAGCCAGTGTCGCTAATACCGATAACGTCGTAGCTACCTTGATACTAGCCTCAAAACTATTTCCATGCCCCACAATGCCATTAAATAATGTTTGCGGTACACCAAATTTTTGGTTGGCATTTTCAGGTTGCAGCAACTGCCAATATCCGAGTTTCGCAATATCCAACTTTATTTGGTGTCACCACGCGATTTAAATAATTAGTCGTACCATTAGGGATTAATCACAGGCGGTGTGTTCGGATCACGCTTTTGCGAATTCCGTCGGCTTGTTGATCGATCTAAATCTACGGATTTTTGCATGTAATTAATATGTGCATTTAATACATCACCGACACACTCTTCTGCTGCAGCTTTACCTTTAAAAATTCACATAATCATGAAAGTTATCTAAGAGTACGTGGTTTGTTATAAACTGCATTAGCACTTACCACAGTCACGGTATTTGCTCGATGTAGCGGTTTGGCTTTAGCATCAGATTCGAAGCAGCCCGCTAACGAAAAAGTGTAGAAATGCTCACAGTGTTCTAAATTTCATGCATCTACTCTCAAAAATGCATATAAATACGTTTTAACAAGTCGGTAACAAAACGGGAACCTGAACGCAAATGCAAAAGGTGAATATGCCGGAGAATATGCCTTGAATGCCCTAGCGATGTTTCAACTAAACAAACGCCATTCTGCTTTCGCTTGGTTTAAACCACGACGACGACCTACCATACCGTGACCACACGGCGCATAAACTAAAATGATCCGACAATTCGTACTTTTTTGTCCTTGTGCCACAAGCTTAATCCACAGGTAATCAATCTTTTCTGTAAGATCTTCATATCCACCACACCACGACTGCACTTTTTGATACGCCATGCATGTGATTGAATGGGCAACGATTTTTGTGTAGAATTTGACGATATCTTGCGCATCAGTCGGCAGCATACGATACGCCACGATGTCTTGAATATTTTCACCAAACTCAGCGATCTGCCCACCGAAAATAATCGTATCCGGATGTTGCCCACAAACACCACTTGTTTTTGCAAAACGCTCTGGTACACAAATGTCATCCGTATCCATGCGGAAAATCCCAATCATGCGCATCAGTGTTTCAATCCTTCATTGAGCGCTTTGCCTAAACCTAAGTTCTTTGGCAACTTCACTAAGTTTAAGGGTAATTTAGCTTTCGGATTCAGCAACCACGGCTAGCTAATTCTGGCGTTACCGCACCGTCAAACACCAACACAATCTCATCTGCTGGATGGGTTTGAGCCACTAAACTTTCAAAAACATTCTCTTTAATATTGTGGATTTTCCTTAATATATAGGACATTAAAACTGAAAATTTCATCTTTTTCTATCTAATAAGTTATCTACATAAATCGTTTCAAATTAATTGCCAATTTGGGGAATGAACCAAAGGCAATCATAAGCTGCTTAATGCTTTTTCGTTAATTTAAAAATCTCAAAATAGTAAAAAGCGGCTTTTACGGATAAATTCATACATGTGGGTAGGCCAACATATACTGTGCATTGATAGCAAAGTTCTTTTCTTGCTGTGCCGTTTTGCATAATTTTTCACGGATATAATCAATCGCTTTTTGCGTACTAGTTGTATCGGTCGACACGCTAGGAACGCTTGGTATGGAATGTGCAATAGGTCAATGGTTCCGCCACTTTGTATGGCTTAAAATGTGGGTTCCAGCGCGAGTTTCAATAAGAAATCATAGTCTTCAATGAACGAAGTGCGGTGGATAACGCTCTATTTTTAAAAACAGATCTTTTTCACCCAATCATCGGCATACCACCGATTTTATTCGCCAGTAAAAATTCGCTCTACGCTAATCTCTTGTGGCTCAATCGGGTTGGTCACATAGCTAAAAACCTTCATTCACCATTTTCACATTTTGCAGGATGATAAACAAAGTTAATATCGGCATCGATCTGGCAATAACATCTGGCTAATTTCTGACATTTATCATTTGCAAAACGGTCATCGTCATCAAGGAATAACAACCAATCATTATCCGCATTTCTTGCCCCAATATTACGGCTTTCTGCTGCTCCCTTGTTTGTTTCTGTTACGAATAACGTTAACCGCAAATGGATAAGATTGTGTGACTTCAACGGGTTCTTTCGAGCAATCATCCACAATCACCACATCAAAATTATACACTGTTTGTTTGGTTAAACTTTCTAGCAATGCAGGAATTTCTTCTTTCCGATTATAAGAAGGCACGATGATACTAAACATCTTTTCGGCCCTTTTGTTTAAATAAAATAAGCTGTTTTCCGTGAGAGCCGAAAAGCGATAAGAACATCAACATCACAAACATAATGCCGGGGGAAAGCAAAGGTATCGGCTTTTGATATTACAGAATGCCAAAAATCACAAAGGCAGAAAGAATAAATTTCCAGCTGCCATCAAACCAGTTTAAGGCGACTTTGCGCACAAAATAGAATGTCACCGCAAAGCACACTAATGCATAAGACACACCACCGTAAAGGATTTGACGTAGGAAACCGGAATCTGTATGTCCGTAATAGCGCCCAACTTCCAACTGCCCTGTCATATACATCCCATCACCATAAATAAACTGTTTAAGCGTTGGCATAAAGAGGTGGTTTTCATTAAGGCATCCGTGGAGGAACTCACAAATCCCTGCACCGTGTAGCAGATTAATCACAGGTTCTAAAGCATGTGCCACATAAGGATTTTCCGGTAAGAAATACGCCAACAACAGTACTAAAACGGCAAATGCAATCAGTGATGGGAGATAACGCCATTTGAAATACACAAAAATGCTCACAACCGATAATAGAAGGAATGTACGTCCTGAAATCAACCTAATGCATAACATTAAAATACCAAAATACTTGGAAGCGTATTGTGTTTAGCATTGTAAGCCAGCAAGAAAATGCAACAGCATCAAATAGAATAAACTCAGTTGGAAAAAGCGGTTGCGGTGATGTTATATAAGCGATACTTTGTTCTGAACCATAAAAAGCGTGCAGGCAACACTGCATTGGTCGAAAGCAAGAAATCAATCATAAATGATGCACCAAGCAAACCCAATGATGCCCACTACAAATTGCATCACGACACCAATTTGCAAATCTCGCACGACCTCGTTGTTGTCCATTTGCATTGACATAAAACGCATTATAAAGCCCCACGCCAAAGAGGAATAAAATCAATTCCTTCACATACATGGTAATCACGGAAAGATCTCTTGTGCCATTAAGCAATAACGGAATCACACTAAAACAATCATCCGCCTAATACGGCAAGGCTGTCTAAAGGCAGAACGATGCCTTGAGGTTTCTGTTTTTAATGTACTGATAAGCCAATACCGCCAACGCTGCCAAGCCGGCAACGAATGACATTCGCACGACATGAAACAGCCAGGATCGTAAAGATAAAAAGGTTAAAAAGTGCGGTCATTTTTACGTTATTTTCCTAAATTCTTTTTCACCGCCAAGATTTTGAGCGGATATTTGATTAATTTCTTTACTAGATTATTGGATTTTTGAACCACGAATGGCTTCCAAATTACTCACCAACTGTGGATTTTTCAATGGCCATAAGCGGACGAACCACATTGTTACTAATATGGAATTGCGTTTCAAATAACAAGAAATCATCCGCAAGCCAAAAACGGTTTTTCATTTTCTAACACCGTTAAAAATGCACGGGCAGCCGATTTTTAATTAAATACGCCACCGTACCGGCAAAGTAACTTTTATATGGATAAGCCACAGTGACATCGCCAAATGTTTTGCGTAAAAACGAAAAGGTTGTTGATAATTAATTTCTAATTCCACATCATTAAATTCCGCAATTTTTGACTGCCCGATTAACACGATATCCGCATCACATTTTTCGGTTAAAAGTGCGGTCGTTTTTGGTGACAAATTTACATTGAATAAGGCATCGTCTTCGCACACCAAAGCGTACTCGTTTTCCGTCACATTTTTATCTTCTACAATCCGGCGATAAACCTCTAAATGACTTAATGTCAGTCAATCTCGCCTTTTGTGACGTTGCGTTCGTAATGTTGTTCAAACTTAGTCGGATTAAATACTTCAGCCAACTCGCCCCATTCTTTTGCATGGTATTAATCGCAGAAAATACCACAAAATCCGCCGTATCCGGCTGAGTAAAAACAGCTCACGACGTTGAACATCTTTTATCCAGTGAAATCAAATATTTATTCATAATTATCTCAATTAAAATCTATTTCCTATTTGATTATGCTAAGGTGAAATAGCTGCATAAAAAGATTGCTGATTATACTAAAGAAAACTATAATCCCCCACCTATTTTACGGAAAAACACAAACTCAATGTCTCGCCATGTCCAATAAAAACCATTACAAAAATACCCTGTTTCTTTTTACATCCGAATGTTCTTCAACATGGGTGCGATGTTTCTATATTTCGCGCGTTGTGTTGCGCGTATTGGGTGGAAGACTTTGGGATTTATAACATCGTTATGGGCGTGGTAATTTTATTTTCCTTCTTTAATGGCACCATGACAGCCACCACGCAACGATTCATTAATGTCGAAAAAGCATCAAACGATGTAAGCCGTGTCAATAAAGTCTTTAATATCAGTATCATCAACCACTTATTTATTATGTTGGTCGTGGTCATTTTGGCAGAAACCGTTGGCCTTTGGTTTCTCAACCATAAACTCATCATCCCGCCGGTCGTATGCAAGCGGCCAATATTGTTTATCAAGTTGCCCTCATTATTGCCCTTCTATTGAAATTATTAAAGTGCCATTTAACGCCATGATTGTAGCACATGAAAAGATGTCTTTTATGCTTGGTTAGGCTTAGCCGAAACTGCCCTGAAACTGAGCGCTATTTTTCATTTTGATGCAGATTGAGCATTACGACAAACCTCATTTCTTACAGTTTATTATTACTGTGCGTAAGTATAGCGGTATTTAGTCTTTACTTTCGATTTACCCGCAAAACCTTCTATGCCGAAACTCGTTTTCATCTACAAAAAGATTTGGATAAAACCAAAGAAATGATGAATTTTTCCGGCTGGATGTTAGTGGGTCAGCTGGCTATGTTGGTTCTACGCAAGTGCTTAAATATGGTAACCAACCTGTTCTTCGGGGTTACCGCTAATGCTGCTGTTGGAATTGCGACCCAAGTAGATACCGCCGTACAGTTTTGTGAATAATTTCCAAGTGGCGTTTAACCCACAATTAGTGCAATCCTACGCCGCTAAAGATTACGAGCGAAACAAAAACTGATTTTAGGGCACATCAAAAATACTCTTTCTATCTCATTGCTATTTTATCTGCGCCGGTGCTGTATTTTAGTCATACATTACTGACATTATGGCTGGGCGATCATGTACCAATGTATGCTGAAAAATTAGTACAGGCCACCATTGTCTGTTCCTTAATCAGTGCCATGGCAGGTTCTTTTTGATGACGGCATTGGCTATCGGCACAACAGTATTAAACAATACAATATCGTATTGGCCGTCATCGATCTTTTGTACCGTGCCGCTTGCTTATTATTTATTCACGCTTGGCTATAACCCCGTATATGCTTTTATTGGGAAATTCGGCATCATGGTCATTATGCAAATTTATCGTTTGTATTTTATTAACAAAAAAATCAAATTTAATCGCAAAGAATTTTGTCTCATACTTAGTGAATATCAGCATCATTTTCGCCTTTATTGCTGGGCTTAATTTACTTATCGGACACGCAACATACCTATTCATTTTTGGACGTTTGTGGGTGAAGCCGTCCTTTTAGAAACCATTTTAATTTCGGTCATTTTATTTGTGGGATTAAACAAAGCCGAAAAAGATTTTTTTATTTAGCTATTTAAAGAAAAGAGTGATGAGATGAATCAACAACTTATTGATTTAAAGAATAAACTTTTCTCCCATTGCAGGCTTAATCGAAGATAAAAATGATGTTTTTATCTAGATTACCCGCTGCATTTAAACGTGAGGATTTATTGATTTATCATGGAACAGAGCAGTTTTTTTGTCGATCACGGCATTAACGTTACTTTTAAAACGTAGCGAATTCGACATGGATCTCACGGAAATAAAACGTAAAATCACGCCAACATACGACCATTTTATTGCACGGTGGCGGTAATTTTGGTGATCTTTATCCGCAACATCAAAATTTACGGGAAAACGATTGTGCAGGCATTCTCTAATAATCGGGTAATTGTGTTGCCGCAAACCCTTTATTATAAAAAGCCAAGAAACGTTGGAAAAATCTGCCGCACTTTTCATGCAGCATAACGATTGTCATCTCTTGGCAAGGGATGAAAGAACCGCCAGCGCCTTTTGAAAAATTTTTCTCCGCACGTTTATTTATCCCCGACATGGCACATGAATTGTATGGCACATTACCGACCAAAAATGCCAAAACAGGACAATCACTTTATTTCTTACGCAAAGACATTGAAGCCAGCGATATTGAGAAAAATATCACCGCAGAATTGCCCTCTGGTAGCCACATTAAGGATTGGGATGACATTTTATCCGGTCGGGATGATTTTTGTACTGGCGATAAGTTGGCGTTTAGCAAAAATTTGCCAAGCGTAACAATCTCAGTTACAAAAGATGTTGTGCATCAATTCTGGAAAAAGCTACACCTTACGCATTGTGAAGCGCGTGGCAAAAAAATTTCCTAAGCTATGACAAAATTACGACTACCCGCTTACACGGTACATTTTTTCCTGCCTGTTGGAAATTCCAAACGTCGTATGTGATAACACCTATGGCAAAAATACCGGCTACGCAAATTTGTGGACCAAAAGCAGTGGATTTTGTGGAGTTTTTATAAAAGCATGATGTCTCGAACTTAAAAACTGCTCACTGCCATGATATTACCGCCATTTAATGTATTAATTTTATGGCTGTTATCTCTTTGTTTTCCTTATTTAAATGCAAAAGTCTTCAGCCGCCTTTGTGCTTTTAGAATAGCCATTTTGTACGTTGTAAGTATTCCTTACACCGCGCAAACGCTAAAGGACAGTTTAATCACAGAAGATCATTTAACGTTAAATGACTACAGACAAGCACAGGCCATTGTGTTGTGTGGCGGTGGCGTGCGTGATAGTAAAGAACTCTATGCACCTCTCGCCTCTTCCGCTGTTCAGTTGGAACGGTTACGTTATGCCACTTAGTTTACAAAAGAAACCCAATTGCCGTTGTTAATCGAGTGGGTGTTAGCCCAACCGGTGCCTCTGAAGCGAAAGTGTCCATGCAAGAATTAAAAGATTTCTTTTTAATGTGCCGACACAATGGTTGGAAGAAAAATCCCTCACCACCAAAGAAAATGCACTGTTTACCCGTCAAATTCTGGAAAAGAAGGTATTAATAAAATTATTTTTGGTCACCAACGAATGGCATATGCAACGGGCAAAATTATTGTTTGAAGGATAAGGATTTCAAGTGTTGCCGGCCAGCGTTGGCGAAGGCGTTACACCGACAGAATATAAGCTAACATGATGCATTTTGATTCCTCGCCGGCCATGGCGAAAAATATGCAATTGTCAAAAGAATGGCTCGGTTACTTAAAAGAGAAGTAATTCTCCCGATAGTTTATTCATAAGCTCAGTCGTTCTTTTATCTCCTCCTGACTGAGTCGTTGGTGCCATCGGTGTTACGTTTATTTTTGACCGCACTTTCCATCAAAACATGCCTCAAAATACGCCCTCACAAGGCGTATTTTTATTCTCTTTTTACTTTTCGATCTCGCTTCACAAAAATCTTGTCTTTTCATGGTTGCCTCTTTGCCCTGGCGCTAATCTTCTTTTTATTTAAAGGAACATGATATGCGCCACTTCACTTCATTTTTGCCTTGCTCTTTTTCATCTTATTTGTTACGCAGAAAACCCAACCTAATGCTATTAGAATCCCTACAAAAACCAGAATGTGACAGGATGGGCTATGAGCGAAAAATTAGATGGTGTTCGTGGCTACTGGGACGGCAAACAACTCATTACCCGTGGCGGAGCAACACTATCGCCGCCGAAAGATTTTTAGCAGAATTTCCCCTTTTTGCCATTGACGGTGAATTATTTAGCCAACGTGATCAATTTGCAGAAATTTCCTCTATTGTTCGTTCTCAACAGGATAAAGGTTGGCATAAATTAAAGCTTCATGTGTTTGATGTTCCAGATGCCAACGGCAATTTATTTGAACGCTTAGCCCAATTAAAAGCCTATTTAGCACAGCATCCTTCCGCACCTATTGAAATCATTACGCAGATTCCCATCGAAAAATCCGCAACACATTCAACAATTTTTACAACAGGTTGAACAAGCAAAAAGGCGAAGGAGTGATCATCCGTAACCCAAACGCACCTTATGAACGAAAAACGCAGTCACAAATTCTCAAACTAAAGACCGCACTTGATGAAGAATGTACGGTCATTACTCATCATGCCGGTAAAGGACAATTTGAAAATGTCATGGGCTCGCTCACCTGTGAAACCATCGAGGTCAATTTAAAAATTGGTTCGGATTCAAACTGGAGGAGCGAATCAATCCGCCGCCAGTCGGTTCACAAATCACCTATAAATACCGTGGTTTAACTCAACAAAGGAAAACCAAGATTTGCAACTTTTTGGCGAATTGCCGCTCAAGAAAAACACCTTAAAAAGTGCATTTTAAAATATTCATAAATCACTTATATCATTTATTTATTACGTCGGCGCTGTTGGTATAGTCAACCTTAAAAATCGATTTTTGTGACCGCACTTCTATATCTATTCGTTTAAATTTCAATATGATAGAATACATTAATTATTGAACCGAAATAAGGGAACTTAAATATGAAAAACTGGCAAAGCAGCATTAGGTGTAATTGCCGTTTTAGGTGGTGTTTTTACTGGTGCGACTTGGTATTCCGGCAAAACGGGCTAGAACAACAATTTCACGCGAAAATCAACCAAATCAACGAAAAGTTAGATCGTAGCACACCAAATGTGAAATCTGCTGAACTGTAAAAATTGATAATGCCAAATTTCAACGCGGCTTTTTAGTTCTAATATTAGCTATGAGCTCGTTTCTCATCTAATGAAAGCAATAACATCAACACCGTCCCATTTAACGGCAAGCTTTACCATGGCCCGTTACCAATAAATCAACTAGCCAATTCAACTTTACACTCGGTGATGTTTTCAACAGAAACCGAAGTCACAAAAACCGAACAAAAATAAAAGAATGGTTTGGTAAAAATGGAAAAAGCCCACTATATTCTAATTTTTCCATGGCTATAACAAACAGGTGTCAGGAAAATCTGAATTCTGAAGTCAATACACATATTGACTTTGGTGGAGACATTGACTGGAAATTCACGGCCAATTATGACATTGATGAAAACGGTTTTGGGAAAGTTGATATTTTCTCTCCTTATGCAAAATTAGTTTTTCCAAAGGTGGAACAAACAATCCAAAAATGAGAAGAAAAACGATCTCCAAAATGGAATTTTTGGAATTTACTGATTCACAAACCCTCACTAAATTGGGATCGCGAATCAGCCGAACTGGATAAAAATCATCATTGGTAACTACAGCACTAAACTTGCAAAATGTGACGTTTTAGCGCCAAAGATAATGACAAAAGATATTTTTGTTAGAAATGAAAGATATTCAATCAGACATTAACGGCAAAATAAAAGATAACTTTGTTGATTATGATTTCACTTACAAACTCGGCGGAATACGTTTTGTTTCCGATAGTCAAGAAAACTTTTCTGTTAACGACAGTATTTTTAATATTCAATTTAATCACTTGGCGGCAAAAACCGCTAAATATTATTTCTCACGGAAGCAGCCAAGGCTGCCGAGAGCGGTAAACAACAAAGATACTCCATCTGAAGAAGTATTCCAGGCATTTATAGAACTTTCCCAAAAACAGCCTCATGAAAAATCGCCCCTTCAAATTATCGAACAAGGGCGGAAACTCAGTACCGATTTAGATATTGAATTTGCACCGGGTGATTTACAAGCTAAAAACTCAATCTGGCAAAGTGTTAGAAATGTTTAAGCAATTTGCTCTAAACATTACTTTAGATAACCCTGCAATTTTAGATTTTATTACTCAAGCAAAACGTCTAGAGACCGATACCATGCCAAAAGGCAGCGATAAAGAAGCAGAGAAAGTCTTGTCTGAATTTTTAGCACTAGCAAAAAGCTCCCCATTGTTTGTGGTTGATGATAAAAGCATAAAACTCAATGCTAAATTAGAAAACAACAAAAATCAACCCTCAATGGCAATATGCTGTCTTGGGAAGAGTTTGTTATGATGTTAGCAATGGTTCCAAACTCGATTCCTGATGAAACTCTGAAGAATCCGAAACACTGGAAATACCGGAAACCAAATAATCGGTATAAATAGAAAAGTGCAGTCAAAAATTTAAATGTTTTTGACCGCACTTTATTTTATATTTTCTCCAACTTCGCCAAATGGGCGATCAGCCATTTAATTCCTTGATTCTGGAACGCAATTTGTAAGCGCAAATTATTGTCCGCACCTTCCACATTAATCAGTGTGCCAAAAACCAAATTTTTCGTGTTTCACTTTTTGCCCCATTTTTCCATTCGCTTTCATTGGCAATCGGCGAAACACTGCCTCACTTTGGCTTGATTTAAGGCGCGGGTAACGGTGCCGCGTAAACGGATTTCCTGCAAACATTGTTGTGGTAATTCCGTGATAAAACGGGAAGGCAAATGGCGTTCTTCTTTGCCATATAAACGACGACTTTCCGCATAAGAAATGGTAAGTTTTTGCTTGGCGCGGGTAATCCCCACATAAGCCAAACGACGTTCTTCTTCCAAACGCCCCTGATTCTTCAAAAGAGCGGAAACTTGGGAATAATCCTTCTTCCACGCCAATCATAAACACCTGAGGAAACCCAAGCCTTTTGCCGAGTGCAAGGTCATCATTTCTACACAGGCTTGATGCGGTGCTGCTTGTTCTTCACCCGCTTTCTAATGAGGCGGCGTCAAGAAAGCTGTGAGCTCTGTCATGTCTTCCGCCTCTTCAGGCTTGATAAATTCGCGGGGCGGCAGAGACCAACTCTTCTAAGTTTTCAATGCGCACTTCGCCTTTTTCGCCCTTTTCCTGTTTATACATTTCAGCTACAAACCGGAATGCTTAATGACAAAAATCTGTTTGTGCAAACAACGGCATTTCTTCCGTATCCCGTTGCAGAGAATTGATTAATTCCATAAAAGCGAAGCATAAAAGCGCGGCACGGCCTGCCAGTTTATTTTCCTGCAATGCCAAATTGGTGGCTTGCCATAACGTGATTTGATGTTCACGAGTCAGATTACGCAAGCAGTCCAACGTGCGATCACCAATGCCCCGTGGTGGCTGCATTAACAACGCGCTCAAAGCAGCATCGTCTCTGGCGATTAGCAATCAAGCGCAAATAGGCCAATGCATCCTTGATTTCCTGACGTTCGAAGAAGCGCATGCCACCATAAATACGATAAGGAATTTGTGAACGAATTAACGCTTCCTCAATCACCCGTGATTGACTGTTACTGCGATATAAAATGGCACAATCGTTGAGTTTGCCGCCGTCTTCAATCCAAGTCTTAATCTGCGAGGAAATGAACAAGGCTTCATCCACTCGTTAAAAGCCGCATAAATGCCTACAGGATCGCCTTGATTTCCTTCCGACCACACAAATCCTAGTCGATTGTTGTTATTGGAAATCAGCTCATTCGCCGCTTGCAAAAATATTCATAGTGGAACGGTAATTTTGCTCTCAATCGAATGGTTTCTGCATTGGCAAATTCTTTTTAAAAATAACTGAATATTTTCGATTTTTGCACCACGCCAGCCGTAAATAGATTGGTCGTCATCCCCACAATCATTACTTTGCTCGGTGTTACCCGCCAACAAACGAATCCATTCATATTGAATCTTGTTGGTATCTTGAAACTCATCCACCAAAATATGCTGAAAAACGTTGTTGGTAACGTTGCAAAATCAGTGGCTTATGTAAAACAATTCGTACGAGCGCAATAAAAATTTCGGCAAAATCCACCAATCCCGCAAATGATCGCAAGCATCTTGATAAATGCGGTAACTGAATCCATTCACGTTCTGACGATCGTGATGATCATCAATTTGATTCGGGCGCAAGCCTTCGTCCTTTTTATTGTTGATATACCAAGCGGCTTGCTTTTGGCGGGAAACTTTTTTTCGTCAAAATGATGTAATTTCATGAGGCGTTTGAGTAAAACGCAATTGATCTTCCGAATCTAAAAATCTGAAATCTTTGCGGCAAATCCGCATCAAGATGATGAGCACGCAGAAGTCGATGAGCAATACTGAAAAGGTGCCGACCCATACCAAACAACAACGCTGATTGCCGTCGGACAAGACGGATTCAATACGATGACGCATTTCTGCCGCAGCTTTGTTGGTGAAGGTCACCGCCATAATGCTCCCTTCGGAGACACCCTCCACACCAATCAACCACGCGATTCGGTGCGTCAATACGCGGGTTTTACCACTCCCTGCGCCGGCTAACACCAATAATTGCCCAACGGCGCACTCACCGCTTCCCTGTTGTTTATCGTTTAAAACCATCTAATAATTCTGCGAAATCCATTATTTTTTACTCACAAATACTGTTTTTTGTACAGGCGAATTATAGCGGGTTTTGGTAAAAACTCAATCGAAGGAAAGGGAAAAGAAGAAAAAGTGCGGTGGTTTTTCCGATATTTGTAAAAAGCGCACCGTAAAAGATGCGCTTTAGTAAAACAGGAAGAATTAGAAAATAATGCTGCCGATTAATGCAATGATAAAACCCACGAAGCCGATTGAGGTTTCCAAACATAGTCCAGGTTTTTAACGTGGTTTTGGTGTCCATTTCCGAAAAAGCGACTCATTAACCAAAAATCCGCTGTCATTCACATGAGAGAACACCGTGGCGCCTGAGGCGATGGAGATCACGATAAAGCATAAGTCTAATTGACTAAGATCGGTCGCCGCAGCAACGGTCGGTGCGGATTAATGCGGAAGCGGTAGCTACGCTACCGCTGCCGAGCCTTGTGCCACGCGCAAATGCCATGGAAATAATAAAGGCGGCAATAATAATTGGCATACCGGTATTGGATAACATGGCGGACAATTCATCGCCGATACCGCCGGCGCGCAATACTCCACTGAACATACCGCCCGCCCCGGTGACCAAAAATAATGGGAGCAAATTGGTCCGACGCGCACTGTTGCAGAGGCTTTCGATTTGTTCGTAGCTACGTTCACCACGCAATAAAGCAATGGCGATTAACAACGTAATCAATAAGGCAATGGGCGTTTTACCAATTAAACGCAAGCTTTGACACCCACAAAGGCTGAACCGTCGATGACTTTTGCTACGCTGAGCGTATTTAAACCGGTATCAAACAGAATTAAGAAAATCGGTAAAACCAAAAATAAATAACACGCGTCCAAACGGTGGCGGGTTTTGAACGGAAGTTTCGCTAATGGCAGAACTATTCAAAAAGGTTTTCGGCAGTTCCACAGAATTTTTGTTGATGTACATACTGAACAAATATGTTCCGATGTACCGTTGAATAGCACAAATTAACCCGACAAGCACCATCAACCCCATATTTACACCCAGCAAATCTCCGGAAGCAACCGGGCCGGGATGCGGCGGTAAAAGGCGTGCATGACGGCGAAAGCACCGGCAACTCGGGAAGGCATAGCAAGACGGAACTGCCAAGCGTTTTTGCCACGCTAAAGACACATTGGCAACATCACTACCAAACCGGCATCAAAGAAAAATCGGAAAAACCGAATAATAAGGCGGCAACCCAAGGGCAAGGTGCTTTTTGTTCACCGAATTTATTAATTAAAGTATCGGCAAGCACTTTTGCTCCGCCGGTCACTTCAAGCAAACGCCCGATCATAGCCCCCAAAACCGACCAACAAGGCAACTGATGCCAACGTATTGCCGAAGCCGGTTAATAGCGTCGGTAAAATCTGTCAACGGAAATACCCGCTGGCAAGTGCGGTCAACAAACTGACTACCACCAACGCGACAAAGGCGTGCATTTTTAAATTTAATGATGAGTAGCAGTACTAAAAGTACAGCTGCGATCGCGATTAAAAATTAACATAATTCGTCCTCATGCTAAAATGTTACTGGTAACATACCTTATGGCAATATTGGTAAATAGACATCATTAAGAACTGTGATCACAATCACAAAAATATATTTATGCTTAATTCATCTGCAAATAGGACATTTTATAGTCCAAAAACATTGTTACCGATAACATTTTTGCGCTAAGCTAAGTCTATTAAAAATTAGAGAAGGAGAAACACATGGCGGCAGGTAAAAGTTTTATTTTAATGGGGGTATCCAGCACCGGTAAAAACGTCTGTGGGGACGGAAGTCGGGCATCGTCTGGGGATAAAACTGATTGACGGAGACGATCTGCATCCGCGTGCCGAATATCATCAAAATGGGTGAAGGTCATCCATTGAACGATGAAGATCGCGCGCCTTTGGTTAGGAACGCATTCGGGATGCGGCATTTAGCTTGGAACATAAAAGCGAGGTAGGCATTATTGTTTTGTTCGGCACTGAAAAAGAAATATCGTGATCAAATTCGTGTGACGGCAACAGCAATGTAAAATTCCTATTTTTACACGGTTCTTATGATGTAATTTTGGAGCGTATGCGCCAACGCAAAGCGGGCACTACATGAAAGAAAGTATGCTGAAAAGTCAGTTTGAAACGCTGGAGTACCGCGCAGATGAACGGATGTGATTCCTATTGATATTAATGCGCTCTGACGAAGTGGTAGAACGTTGTATTCCAGGCGCTGAAGCCTATCTCTTAGTGCGGTCTGTTTTTCAAGTGTTCGAAATTATGTACAGTTGCACAAAAGCTGAAATTACGGTCACTGAGCTTGTCGAAGTGTAAGTACTCAGTCTTTCCCATGCACTAAAACCAATGCTTCGACAAGCTCAGCAAGCGTTTTCGTGCATTTGCTCCGCTAATACTGCAAGTGTTTTAAAACGTCTCAAAAACCACCGAACTTTATATGCTTTCCCAAATGGATCTGGTAGCCTACATTGATGATGGCGCTTTGCGCGGGAATATTGTGCAATTCGCCAGTAATTCCTGCGCAGCAATGCGTCCGATATCTCAAACGCGGCGTGATCACCGCAGCAAGTTGCGGCGTGATCGATTGACCTACATCATGTCCGTGGAAACCGGCAACAGCAATTTGCTTGGGCGCATTTGAATGCTAAACGTTGGCATTCAAAAATAGCGCCGATGGCGATGTCAGTCGTTGGTGCATACCATCAATTTGTGGAAATGTTTCGCGCCTGATGCAACAATTCACCGCCTAGCGTAAAGAAGAATGTTCTTTAGTGGCGATCACATGATGATGAACTCACGCTTTGCCATGGCGTTTCTCATAGCCTTGCTGACGTAAACGCGTGCGTTTATCTTGACGCGCTGCAAAATAAACCACGTTGCGATGCCCTCGATTAATCAGCGGTTTCCACCATCGCTTCGTGCCGCGATGTTGTCAAAACCGACAACCTGTTGATACCAACTTCCGTGGTCAATCCATAATTTCACCACGGGAATATTCGCCACTTTAAGCATAGTCGGAATGTTGACTTTCGGACAAAATAATGCCGTCCACGTTGTAGATAGCGGCTTTCAATACGACGTCTCTTCTTTTTCACTGTAACCGTAATGCGCCAACATGGCTTGATAACCTGCTTTATCGGTGCGACGTCTACAACCGCGAATCCACATTGGCAAACACCTGATTGTCAGACGACGGCACCAATACACCAATCGCCCGACTTTTTGAGCATTGGACAAAATATCCGGTGCGCGATTAGAATATAGCCGAAGCGTTCAATGGCTTCCGCAACGCGCTTGTGTGCCACCGCCACAGAATCGGATTGCGCAAATAGCGGCTGATGGTCATTTTCGTGATGCCAAGGTAATCGGCAATATCTTGTAACGTCGGATCGTTTATGTCATAATGAGAAAAGCCTAGCAACATACACGAGATGATTTTAGACTAGGGCGGAATCAATCACAAATTGCCAAACGTTCTTTGCCGCTATACACTCGTTGCCCGCCCTTCTCTGGCAAAAACCAACGAGAGTTAAATCATACTGTTCCGCCATTTGCACGGCTAAATCCATGCAGCGGACATGGCGATATACTTTCGATGCACATGAAACGGTTTTCTGCACCATTTCATAGCTGGCACGACTGGTCACCAACAGGAAACCTCGAGGCTTTTCCTGCTTTTGGCATGCCAACCAAGCAGTTTGTCTAATGCCACATCGGCGTCCCACATCTTCACGAATCGCCAATAACTCGCCTGCCATAGAGAAAAACCCCGCCGCGTGAGTGGAGCTGGTTTGTTTACCGAGTTCTGTGCGTCATATAATTTTTGCAAGCAAGAATCTAATTGGGCGGCATTAACGTTAAAGTGCGGTCTAATTTTGCTATGTTTTTATAGACTTGTTGTATTTGTTCCGCACCACAAATGCCACAACCGGTACGTCGGTTAAAAGTACGCCGATGGTCTTTCAATGCCACGCAACAGCGGGTCGCTAACTCAATTCTGGCTTCCATGCCATTACACACCTCTTCAATATCAATGCCATAAATGTCGGCAGGCTTTGTCAATAATGCCTTCCGTGAGGGAAAAACCCTATGGCAAAAATCTCTCCAAATCCCGAGGCGAACACATCATCACCGTATGGGGAGATATCGTTATACACCAAAGCGACGGGAACTTCTTTTGCCAAAACTATCCTGTTTTTCGGAAATCGTAATGCTATTTTTCCATCGGTTCGGTATTTGTTAATGATAAAATCAATTGTTCTTTTTGTGATCCAACTCAACTTTTTCCCCTTTTTATTATTAGTGATTATGGATTTCTGTATAAAAATAGTTATTCTAGCCCCCTGCTAACGAAATAAACAGCAATATTTATGTATTACGTTAGGCTTATATCGATGGTGTTTTTAATTGTAATACTATTTTTAACAAAATCGACTACTCAAGTCTATCTACTCCAAAATACGAATTTCTACTACTAAACAAAATCAACAACAATTCATCTTGTTGATGTGGGGGAGGCTTATGCAGATCACAAGAAGAAAATTCTTCGCAGTCTGTGCCGGCGGTATGGCAGGAACATCGGTTGCGATGTTAGGCTTTGCTCCGGCTACGGCCTTAGCTGCGCCACGCGAATACAAGCTATTGCGTGCAAAAAGAATCACGTCAAACCTGTACATACTGCTCGGTAAGTTTGCGGTATGTTGACGTATAAAGTACAGGCACACCATCCATACATTAAGCGGTCACGCTGCTCAAAATACCCGTTCTAAATTATTCCATATCGAAGGTGACCCGGATCATCCAATCAGCCGTGGCGCATTATGCCCTAAAAGCGGTGCCGGTGCGCTAGACTTCGTGAATAGCGAAAGTCGCAGCTTATATCCGGAATACCGCGCACCGGGTTCCGATAAGTGGGAGGCATTTCTGGGAAAGATGCTAAAACGCATTGCCCGCTTGATGAAAAGATGACCGTGATGCCAACTTTCGCTGAAAAGATGCAAGTGGCAAACTGTTAACCGTTGGACAACTACGGGTATTATGACCGCCCCTGCCACGAGTAATGAGGCCGCTCTTCTTACTCATAAATGGGTGCGGATGTTGGCATGAGACTGATGTGTAACCGCGAATACTTGACACGGACCAACGGTAGCAAGTCTTGCTCCATCATTTGGTCGCGGTGCCATGACAAACAACTGGGTTGACATCAAAAACGCCAATCTTATTATCGTTCAAGCGCGGTAACCCTGCTGAAGCTCACCCCTGTTGGCTTCCCGTTGGGCGATCGAAGCGAAGAAAAACGGTGCTAAAATCATCGTGGCTGATCCCGCTTTAACCGTACAGCGTCTGTAGTTGACCTTCATGCGCCAATTCGTTCCGGTACTGATATCGCATTCTTTAATGGGTGTGATCCGTTACCTATTGGAAACCAATCAAATTCAACACGAATACGTTAAACACTATACCAATGCTTCATTCTTAATTGATGAAGGCTTCAAATTTGAAGATGGTTTATTCGTAGGTTTTGATGAAGAAAACACTTACGATAAATCAAAATGGAATTACCAATTTGATGAAAATGGTTTTGCCAAACGTGATATGACCTTACAAGATCCACGTTGTGTGATTAATATCTTGAAAGATCACGTCCTCGCTATACCCCAGAAAATGGTTGAGCGTATCACAGGCGTCAAACAAAAACCTTCTTACAAATCTGTGAAGAGATTGGTAAAACCTCTGTCTCAAAACAAAACTATGACGCACTTATAGCGTTAAGTGTTTAATCTGAGCATACATTGGTACACAAAACATTCGCTCAATGGCAATGATCCAATTACTCTTAGGTAACATGGGTATGCCAGAGGTGGTATTAATGCATTACGTGGACACTCAAACGTTCAAGGTACAACAGATACGGGCTTTATTGCCGATGTCTTTACCAGGTTATAGTGCGTCTACCAAATGACAAAGATAGCTCTACGAACAATACATTACATGCGATGCATGCCAAAAAGATAATGTACAACCAAGTAAAACTACTATCGTAATACGTCGAAATTCTTCGTGAGTATGATCGAAAACGTTCTATAGGATAAAGCAACCAAAGAAAATGGTTGGGGCTTCGATTTCTTACCAAAAAGCAGATCGTTTATACGATCCTATCACTCATGTTAAGTTAATGAATGATGGCAAATTGAACGGTTGGATTTTCGCGTTTCAACGTATTAAACTCATTACCGAACACAAAACTGTTGCAGGTATGAGCAAATTGAAATTCTTAATCGTAATGGATCCGCTTCAAACTGAATCTTCTGAATTCTGGAAAAACTTTGAGTGAATCAAATGATGCAAATCCAGCAGATATTCAAACTGAAAGTATTCCGTTTACCAACCACCTGTTTTGCGGAAGAAGATGGTTCTATCGCGCAACTCCGGTCGTTGGGCACGTGGCACCAAAAATCTTGTGACCAACCGGGTGAAAGCCGTTACCGGATGTAGAAATTTTATCTAGTGATTCGTGAAGAAATGCATCACCTTTACCAAAAAGAAGGCGGTCGTGGTATCGAATCTTTGAAGCCATGACATGGAACTACAATATTCCTCATGCGCCATCTTCAGCGGAATTAGCCAAAGAGCTAAACGGCTATGCCTTAGAAGATCTTTCATGATGCTAACGGCAACCTGATGTATAAAAAGGTCAACTACTCAGCGCCTTTGCTCACTTGCGTGATGACGGTACGACAAGTTCCGGAAACTGATTTATGTAGGTCAATGGACCGAGGCAACCAAACGGAAAAATCGTGATAATTCCGATCCGTCCGGCTTTTAGGTTGTACATTAGGTTGGGAGCTTCGCATGGCCGGCAAACCGTCGTGTCCTTTACAGCCGCGCGTCACTTGATATTAACGGTAATCCTTGGGATAAAAATCGTCAATTAATCAAATGGAATGGTAAAAACTGAACTGGTTTGATATTGCCGACTATGGTACACAGCCTCGGGTTCTGATACCGGTCCATTCATTATGTCCGCCGAAGGTGTCGGTCGCTTATTTTGCCGTTGATAAAATCAATAGCGGACCCTATGCCGGAACATTATGAACCGATTGAAAGCCCGATTGATACTAATCCACTCACATCCAAGTGTAGTCTCCGATCCGACTATTCGTATTGTACAGAAGACCGTGAATTTATCGGTTCAAATAAAGAGTTCCCTTACGTGGCAACGACTTATCGTGTTTGACCGAACATTTCCACAGTTGGACTGCTCAATCTGCATTAAATATCATTTGCACAACCACAACAATTCGTGGAAATTGGTGAAAAATTAGCTGTAGAAAAAGGTATCCAAAAGGGTGATATGGTAAAAATTACTTCCGCCGTGGCTACATCAAAGCCGTTGCAGTGGTAACCAAACGTTTGAAAGATTTCAGAAATCGACGGACGTACTGTACACCATGGGTCTTCAATCCACTGGAATATGAGGTGTCAAATGGCAAAGGCAACCGTGGGTTCTCCACCAATACCTTAACGCCATCATGGGGAATCCGTTACACAAACCCCTGAATATAAGACTTTCCTTGTGAATATCGAAAAGTAGTGGAGGTAGCATAAGATGAGATCGATGGATGTACAAACGCAAGACGTTATTAAGGTCTCGCAACCTCCGGTTTAACTCCGGCACCACATGCGCGTGATCACAAAGTTGAAGTAGCAAAAACTCATTGACGTAACAACCTGTAATCGGTTGTAAAGCCCGTCAGGTTGGTTGTTCGGAGTGGAATGATATCCGCTCGACGTTAATGCTCAGTGTGTAGGTATATGACAACCCGGTTGACCTTAATGCAAAAAGCCTGGACGGTCATGCGCTTCAATGAAGTGGAAGAAAATGATCGTTTAGAATGGTTTAATCCGTAAAGACGGCTGTATGGCACTGTGAACCTGGCTGCTTGAAAGCCTGCCTGCACCGGTGCGATTATCAATAGCCAACGGTATCGTGGATTTCAATCCGACAAATGTATCGGCTGCGGTTACTGTATCGCAGGCTGTCCGTTTAATATTCCGCGCATGGAAATCCGGAAGATAACTGTGTGTATAAATGCACCCTTGTGTAGATCGTGTTTCTGGGCCAAGAACCGGCTTTGTGTGGAAAAACTTGTCCGACCGGCGCAATTCGCTTCGGTTCCAAAACAAGAAATGAAACCCTATGCAGAACAACGTATTGTTGATCTGAGCGCGTGTGTATGAAAAATGCCGGTCTTACGATCCGGAAAGGCGTGGGTAGTACACATGTCATGTATGTGTTACACCATGCAGATAAACCTGAATTGTATTCGGTCTTCCGAAAGATCCGCATATTGACCACGACAGTAACTGTCTGGAAAGATGTCTTAAAACCATTAGCTGCTGTAGCAATGGGTGGTTTAGCCTTAGGCTGAAATCGGCCACTACTTAACCGTCGGACCGAACGTTGAGGAAGATGTAGAAGATCATCATGAAAAATTTGTAGATGAAGACAAACAGGAGGCAAACATGAGTAAACTTGAAATTAGCAATGATAATCGTATCATTCGCCACAGAACCCCTGCGCGTTTAAGTCACTGGTTTTTGGTAATCAGTTTCTTCAACCATGTTCACCGTAGCTTTTCTTCCCTGATTTTGCATGGTTGACAGAAATTTTAGGAACACCACAATTAGCGCGCGCGATTCACCCGTTCACCGGGATCTTAATGTTTGTTGCTTTTTATTTTCTGTATGTTCATTATATTGGCATCACAACATTCCGGAGAAAAACGATATTCGTTGGGCGAAGAACGTTCTTGAGGTGATTGAAAGGTAACGAACACGCTGTTGCCGATAATCGGTAAATATAACCTGGGTCAAAAATGTTGTTCTGGACATTAATCCTGTGCAATGCTTCACCTTGTTGGTTACCGGCATTATCATGTGGCGTCAGTATTTCTCCACTACTTCTCTATTCCGGTGCTAGAATTGCCATCTTACTTCACTCTGCCAGTGCCTTTATGTTGTTCACCGTATCTTGTATTCATGTATGGCATTCTGGGTGAAAGGCTCTATTACCGGTATTGTTGAAGGTTGGGTAACCGTTCGTTGGGCGAAAAACACCACGAAATGGTTCCGCGAAGAAGTACTTCCTGTATTAGAACAAGATGTTGAGCAGGAAGAAAAAGGTGAACCTACTGAGGCTGTCTTCAAAGTTCAGTTAATTGATGATAAGGTCGGTCAAAATTCACTACGTTTTTAACCGCACTTTTGATACCATAGCACCAATTGAGGTGCTATATGTGTTACATCGTGGAATTAAGCAGTCATGACCGAGATGGCTTTTAATTTGAATATACACAATTGTCCAAGACGTAATGCCAAATCTTGAAACGCCCATTTACTGATCCCCCGCCCAAATGTGTTTGCCGGCAATATCTAACTGCAATTCGACCTGATTATCCCGCTCTTGAACTTTCACGATCCGACCATAAAGAATATTGCGAATACTGGATTTTTCCGGTTTGGTCAATGTGATGGAAACATCTGAACTATGAATACAAATCCGTACAAACTCATCTACCTCAGCCGCCAAGGCATTAACCCAAATCTGTTGATCACCTAATGTAGGTGCGGTCATTTTATAAGTCGGATTATGCAAAAACAGGCAGAAAGCACCGCACTTTGTTGGTTTTTGTTGTTTCCAAGGCAAGAATAAAGGCTGTCCCAAACCGTTTCCAAGACATCATGAGGCCGACTTTACCATCCATTAACAAAACCACCCGTTCTGCAAGACGCAACACTTCATCAAGGCTGTGAGTAACGTATAAAATCGATATTAATTTTATGATAAACGTTCCAAATAATTGAGCACTCCGTTTACGCGGTAAGTCCAACGCAGAAAAGCGGCTCATCCATCAACAAAATTTCAGGATCCGTCAATCAATGCGCGACCAATGGCAACACGTTGTTTTTCACCGCCGAGTAAGGTGATCGGATCAACTTTTAATAAATGTCCGATACCAAGCAATTCTACAATGTAATCAAATTCTTCTTTTGCTAGTGTTTCTAATGCCGTAACGCAAATTGCCTTTTACGGTGTAATGAGGAAACAATCCGCGCTCTTGGAATACATAACCGATATTGCGTTGGTTAGGGCGGCAAACAAATCCCTTCCTCAGCATCAAATAACACATTGTCGTTTAATGTAATACAGCCTTCATCCGGATTACTAAAACCACTGACCAAATTAATTAACGAGATTTACCTCCCAGAGCCGGATAACCCGAAAAGTGCGGTGTCACACTCTGGGACGGAATGTTCAACGTTGCCTGCGGGATAAATTGCTCAATTGTTTTTAACATCAATGTGCATTATTTTTGTCTCTAATCTGCATTCGTTTTGCCAGCCATTCCGATAATAATAATGACAGTAGCGATAATATGATGGCGAAAACGCATAAACGTGCGGCTTGTTCTTCCGCCCCGGTGTTTGAATAAAAGAGCTACATTGCCAAGGAATAGTTTGGGTTTCACCAGCAATATTGAAAGGCAAATGTGATAGTCGCGCCAAATTCCCTAAAGAGCGGGCAAAACCAAGCACAACGTCGGCTAAAATACGGTAAGGACAAAGGCAAGTGGTGATCGTGAGAAATACCCACCAAGCAGACGCACCAAGGGTTCGGGCGACTCGTTCCACTTTCAAGTCGATATTTTCCAACGATAATCAGAATGGCCCGCACGACCAAAAGAAAGGCTACCACCGCTGAAGCTAACACAGCACCTTTCCAACTAAATCCAAAGTTAAACCGAACCATTGATACAAAATATTTACCGATAAAGCCATTGCGTCCCATGGCAACCAGCAAAGATAACCAATCACGACCGGTGGCAATACCAAAGGCAGATGAATAATCCCACAATGGATTTACCATCTTTCCGAGCCAAAATCCATGCAACTAAAATAGCAAAAGGCAAAACCCACAAAATGGCACCGACGGAAACTTCCAAGCTCCAGACGAATGGCATCGATTTCTAATGGCTCAAACCTAATAACAGCAAGAAACGTGTAAGCAAAAATTTACCTCCTATATAAAACAAAAGCGTAGCACAATGGCTGCGCTTAATGAGTCGTTAGTTTGCTTATTTTACAGAGAAACCGTAATCCGCAACATCTTTTTCGCTTCAGGCGATTCTAGATATTTCGTTAGCGTGCTTTGAGTTTCTGCATTGTTATGATCTTTAAGATCGCAAACCCGGATAATCAGCCGATTTGTAAGAATCTTGTGCGGAATACGCCGATTGCTTTCACCCCTGCTCACTTTCGCATCGGTGGCATACACGATACCTAATGGAGATTCGCCTCGTTCAGCCAGGCTAATGCCGTCACGAACGTCTTTTGAGCGCGGGCTAATTTGTCTTTTACTTTATCCCATAAGTTTAATTTGGTTAACGCTTCTTCCGCGTATTGACCGGCAGGCACGTGAGCCGGGTCACCAACAGACAAATAAGAGTCTTTTTAATTGGTTGATCCATTCGCCTTTTCCGCAATATTAACGTTTTGTAATTTGCTGTTTTTGTGAAATTAAAAACAAGTTCATTACCCACTAATAATTTTTGGTTTCTTTAACGGTTAACCCTTTAGTCAGAAAGGTATTTCATCCATTTGGTGCTGGCGGAAATAAATAAATCAGCAGGTGCGCCCTCTTCAATTTGTTTCGCTAAGGTTGAAGAAGAGCAAAAGAAAAATACGATTTCCTGGGATTCACTTTTTGTAATCTTCAGCACTTGCTTTAATGGGTCGGTCATTGAAGCCGCTGCAAACACAGTCACTTTCGCTTGCGCAGAAAGAGAAGCCAAGCAAGCCACAGCTAAGCCGGCAGCGATTTTGAATATTTAAACATAGAAAAACTCCATTTTGGTTGACTAACAAGTTATATATATCACAAATTATACAACGAAAATAAAAAGTAAAGGCGATAAAAAAATATTATTTGATTCAATAAAAATGTTGAAAAAAGCAGAATAAAAAGCTAGCGTTGAAAACATTCTTATTCTTACTCAAAAATATTGTATGATACCGCCCGTATAATTCTAGGTGTTACAGGATAGACACTTATTTGAAAATGTAGGGGATGCGTGGCACGGAAATTTTACTTACCATTAAACTCAAAACAACAACTTTCGCCGATCCCTAAACGTATTCGTTTATTAAAAGAATTCAAAAATGCGGTTCCATCAACCAAGCGCTAAAAATGCCAAAAGCCAGCTATAAAAGCGCCTGGGATCACCTTGAAGCCATGAACAAAATCAGTCCGAGAAGCCGTTACTTGAACGCAATATTGGCGGCAGAAATGGTGGCGGCACGCGTTAACTCGTCTATGCGCAACGCTTATTACAGCTTATGATTTGTTGGAACAAACCCAAGAAAAAAAGCCTTTGATATTTTGCGCGATGAAAAAGTCCCGCTCAACAGCTTATTATCAGCCACCGCACGATTTTCACTCAATCCAGCGCACGTAATCAATTCTTTGGCAAAGTACGGGCATTACGCTTTGAAGATGTTCACTGCTTTTGTGGATATCGCCTTAGAAGGTTTTTCAAAAATCGCTTATGGTATCCATTACAGAAAAAGATTGCGGTGCGTTTCAAAAACTTGAATCTGACAGAGAAGTCATGCTGATGTTTAAAAAGCACCTTGGGTAAAAGTACAGAAAAACCAAAAAAGAAACCTTGCCAATCAATTTTAGTGCAACGGTGAAGTCCATCACTGACAAAGGTGATGCAGGTGAAAGCCATATTAATGTGAAGATTCCGATGTTGAATTTTTGTGCAACGCTCTCAAAAGATCAACATTTGGAACCGAACCAACAAGTTTGGGTATCAGTCGATCCCAGCAAGTGATTCTTGCTACACTTTATTAATTTAACGTACTACCTTTAAGTAAAATTTCCCAGTAGCTTATTCGTTTACGGGGAATTTTATAGATCTATAATGTGATTTCATCAATAGACCACCGAAACTCCACAAATACATATGAAATAATCCATTTCCGGATTATACCCATTGATCCATTAAATTTTCTAACCGCACTTTGGCTGTTTAAACTCCTGATTGCCATTTTTCCAGTTCAAATTTCACCTTAATACAAGCGCAGATTAAAATCGGCCTGTTTCACAATATGCTTCTCTTCCTCAGAAAAATATTGGCTATCAAATAAGGTAAAAATCCGCCTGTAATTCTTCCGGCAATAAACTAATCAAAATGCAACTCGGCGTCGTTTCAATTTGTTTATAGGCGTGAGTAATCTCATCAGTTAAAATATTTAATCGAGCGTCAGCAATCTCCGTAAAAAATTTCCGATGTGCCATGATACATCGCCAATGCATACACACGCTCTGCGTTTAACGCGGCGCCATAAAATTTATTTTTCAATCAATGCCACCCGCGTGTGCTACAAAAGCAACCTGCCAAGCTATGTTCTGCCAGATTTTTCCCGTTCAATATTTCGCATTAACGACCAACGTTGAATCAGTCTGAGGCGAGATCCAAGCAAGCAAAAATGACTGGTCTTTCGCTCTTTTCATCACACAACCATTGACTAAACGTATGTCCCTCAATCACCACAGGGATTGTATAGTTTTACCCTAAACGAGAAATTTCCACTCACTTTTTGTATTTTGGACGCACATCAGCAATAAATTTCATCATTCCGTTGGTGAACGAGCTTCTGTATATCGATTCTCAAAATCCATCACCCGATTGCAAGCCTGCTTTAGCTGCCAGGCTGTTAGGAATCACGCTAGTAATTAAAATGCCTTTAGTCGGAAGCGCCTTGTCCATTACTGAATAAAATATCTGTTTGCACTCCGAAATAACCGCGAATTACCCGACCATCACGAATAATTTTTCATTACATCACTGGCTAAATCAATCGGAATAGCAAAATTTAAACCTTCAACAATTTCGTCAGAGTTTTTACCAATACTCAAGGTACTGATACCGCACAATTCACCGGCAGAATTAATTAACGCGCCACCGGAATTACCACGGTTAATAGGCGCATCTGTTTGAATAAAAGTTTTGTCGTCCTAGCGCTTCACCCACGGCATTGCGTCCAACGGCACTAACTATTCCTTGTGATACGCTTTGACCTAAGTTGTACGGATTACCAATGGCTAACACCACATCACCTACATGAACTGAGCGACTTGGGTTTTGAGAATAGTTGATAAAAGTCTTCGGCTTTAATTTTTAACACAGCCAAATCTGTTAAAGATCAGAACCAATTAATGCCGCATCAAAAATGTTCCCGTTCTGCAATGCAACTATAATTTGATCGGCATTTTGAATCACGTGTTTATTGGTTAATATATAACCGTCTTTTGACATAATCACCAGAACCCAAGTTATTTCACCTTCAACTGTAGAAGAGGATGTAAATGCTTGGTTATATACGTTTACTACTGCTGGCGAGGGCAATGCGTACCGCGTCTTTATAAGAGACAATCGGCGTTTCCGGTTAACTGGTTCCTCAGTTACTTTCAGCAAAATCAAAAGAGTATCCACAGCAGACACTATGCCGACAATTACCGAATATAAAATTTTCTTTAACATTTTGTTCCTCATTTTCTTATATAAATTAATTTCAAGATCATTTGCCAAACACAGGTTCGCATAATTGTAATTCCACAATGGGGCATCAGCAAGTTTGGTTAAGTAGGCAAATGACATAAATCACGCGCCCTGATCGCCTAATAATTTAGGTGCCATATAAATAATCAATTCATCCACCAAATTTTCTGCACTAACGCACCGGCTAAGGTCGCACCGGCTTCTACCAAAGTATTTAGTTTGGCGCTTACTAATTCGCTCATCAATGCCTGTAGTGGCTTTTCCCCTCATTGGGGATTAATTGTAAATATTCCGTGGATGCAGGAAAACCATTTAAGTGAAATTTATCCTTGCCAGCCAACCAAACAGGTGAATCCGTTAAAAAGCAAATTAAAATCCGACCGCACTCTTCATAGGGCGGGTCCAAAAATCACCCATGCAGGGCTGACGTAGATTCTGCTCGATATAACGGGCTTTGCACCTCTGCGGTAATTCTGCCCACCGCACATTCAGGCTTGGATTATCTGCCAACACGGTTTGTGATGTGGATAAAATTGCCGAGAGCTTTTCGCGCGATATTGTTGTACATCTGCTCGCGCCTGTGCGTCGGTAATCACTACTTTTCACCATTGCCATAGCTGCGTTTTGCCATCGATGCTCATGGCTAATTTTAATTGCACGAAAAGGTCGGCCGGTTCGCATACGTTTCAAAAAGCCTTTGTTGAGCTCCTCGGCATTTTCTTTTATAAACCCACCGCACTGTCATCGATGCCAGCATTAGCTAAAATTCCTAGCCCTTACCCGCCACCAAGCGGATTCGGATCATACATTGCGGCAATCACATTTCCGCACGCCGGCATCCACTAAGCCTTTAGCGCAAGGCGGGGTACGACCGTAATGGGGCACAAGGCTCAAGGGTGACACTAGGCGGTTGCTCCGCGGGCATTCTCACCCGCCTCAGCAGCAATGCCATCACCTCTGCGGTGCTCCCCGCTTTGGCATGAAAACCCCTTGCCGATAATTTGACCATTTTTAACTAACACGCAACCTACCGCAGGATTCGATGTAGCAGTGAACTCACCTTGTTTGGCTAAATCTAACGCCAATTGCATAAACTGGCATCTTTGTAGGTTAAATTGAGATGTCATTTATGATCCTTTCAGTTCTCAATTTCTTGACTGAATTCGTTAATATCATCAAAACTTAAATAAACGGAAGCAAAACCGACAAGCCACTTTATCTAAATAACTCGTCCACCTCACGTTCACCAATTTTGCTCGGCACTTCACGTTCGCCTCTGGCGCCCAGTTGATGAATAATACGACTAATGGCTTTTCTATACATCATACGGAGCTGACCGGACTCTAAGCGCATGCTAGATGCCCTCGGCGCAATTTGTCTTCATTAAAGAGGCTCCGATTACGTTATTTTTAATGATTTTTCGGCACAATTAACTCGGCCGTTTTCAAAGGTGGTAAAACTCCGCGACTGCCCGCACTCCACGACGATTGACGTACCTGAAAACATCAGACACCAAACGATATCAATCACTGGTTTCTTCTGTGGAACAAAAGGAGACAATGCATCTTGCCTCCCATTTATAAATAGCGAAAATGACCGCACTTTTGCGCAGTAAATCGTCGGATCGATCATTTTACAAGGTATTGATGCAAAGTGCAGTAGAAAAATAAAAATTTTATAACAGTCGTAAAATAAACCCGTGAGTTTCTTCGATCGGTACAAATGCTTGGCTTTCAACTGAAATGCCAAAGCCGCGTTGCATCAGCTTATCGGCGATATATTGCAAACATTGCTGTACTTCTACAGCGCTTTTTCATCGGCAATTTTAAATTGAAAATCATGCTATGACACCAACCATTTAATAACCACTTGGTCATCAGTTCGGCAATTCGACTTGGTTTTTCCACCGTAGTCGCATACTAACCAATCTATTTTCTGTCGTTTTGTGGTTGAAACTTAAAACCGTCCTCCGCACAATATTCAATACGCCCGGTTTCATGCAGGCTTTTGCCGCCATTTTGCCGTGATCACCGCATACACAAGCAAGCCTCGTTTCACCAGTTGATGGGTCCAACCGCCCGGGCAAGCGCCCAGATCAACGGCTGCTGAGTTTTCATTGGGCCAATCTGTTTCTTTTGGCGCGGAATGAAAGTCAAAATGGCTTCTTCAACTTTTAACGTAGAGCGACTTGTGCATCTGCAGGAAATTTTAGAGCTGCCCATTAAATGGTCGGAATGGCCATATGGTTATAGAATAACCAACATAACAAAGCATTATTACGTAAGAAAAGATGTAAAAACAGACCGCACTTTTGCATGATTTGGCGCACTCAGCCAGCCCCTGTAAGGCTTGACCAAATGGCACCGTAAACTTACGGCAAAACCAAGCAATTCTTTGGCTTCATTGGTGTCTGCGGTTCCAGCAACAATTCCGATGCTCTACAACAATCGATTTTATCTGCAATTTGTTGATATTGTTTGCACTATCGGCGTAATACGATCTTGCTGCGGTAAATCCGTTAATAAATCAGAAACCACCAACATTTTGACAGGCAAAAATTAATTGTTGAAAATCTAATTCGCGGGCTAAATAAATCGCTTCATCCTGATAACATTCAAAAATCCATAACCGCTATCTTTTCTATCACACGAAGCAAAACCAAAATGCGCTTTTTCGGCCGCTTTATCCGTGATTTTCGCCGCCATCTCACGCTCAAACCCCATGCGGCAATATATAAGCTAACTTATTCATTTTAATGTCTATTTTCTCTTCCTGATTCGTAGTTTTGAATAATCCAAGATCGGAACGCAATAATACGCTTGTCACTGCTATTAGTCGAGATGATTCCACCACATAAAATGATTTGGATCACGCAAATTGGTATCAGACTAACGCTAAATTGCCGTTATCAATTCTTGTCACTAAAATTCGGTTTTGCCAACACAACCCCTTAGGCGTGAATGGCGGCTTTGTAACGCCATAAAAAGTATGGCTAAAAATAGGACCTTGTTGAATATTCAACTCATCGCAAGACAAATGATCCGCCATATACTGCCAGTTATCGCGGGCATGAATATACAATAACGTGTGATGTTTTAAATCCTGATGATCATGAATCGGCTTTTTCACCAAGTAATTTCAGCGCGGCCAAAATCAGAGTTTCTCTTCCACCAACTTGCATCCACCTGCAAGTTATCCGCCATAATAAATCGCAATATCAATATCTTGGCTGGCAAACCTTCGTCTTGATCCACACCTTTCAGACGCACTTCAATATCAGGGGTATCAATTTATTAAATTCACTTAGACGCGGCACAACCATTAGAATACCGAAAAAGTTTGCGGCACACTGATAGTCAAGTGTTTATCGGATTTTGAAAACCGTAATTTGTCAGTAGCTTCCACCAAACGGTGCAAAAATTTTTGTAATATCAACATAATAAAGCTTTACCCAAATTCCGTCAATTCAAGGCGCAGTTTTTCCGGTTTAAATAATTCAACGCCTAGAAAATCCTCCAAGATCTAGATTTGACGACTAATTGCCGCTTGGGTAACAAATAATTCGCTATCAGCGCTTTTGGTAAAACTCAAAAATCTGGCAGACTCCATGCTTTCAGTGAATTTAAAGGTGGCAAACGTTTATACATGGCTCTTCCCAATGAGTAATGATTTAAAAATAGATTAATTTCAGATTATATATAAATCTAATTAAAAAATCTCTTTTTGCCTATCATGGCGCTTCTTCATAAAATGAAGTCATACTTAGAGTTGTATTTCTTATTGGTTAAGATTTTTCGGATTAAGTATGATGTTGTAGTTTGCATATCGTTTGGAATTTCCAAACAAAAGTAACAAAAGTTACTATATTTCCTGTATATTCGGCTTTTCATCAAACACCGCTCCCACAAAGAGCGGTGTTTTTATGGAAAAATTTTTATCATAGTTATCTGCTTATTTCTTGCTTCCACTTACAAAACCTCAAAACAATGTTTTTCTTATTCAATTCATTTATTTTCTCATTTAAAAATATTTTAAATCCTTATAGAATGGTGTAGAATTAAAAATTGCTTAAATAACAACATAGCTATAAGGAAAGACCATATCAGATTTACTTGATTGGAAAAATCTCGGATTCAGTTATATCAAAACAGATTTGATCCTTTATCGCCCACTGGAAAGATGGTGCTTGGGTGACGGCGAATTAAGCACCAAACAGCACATTACACATTAACGAAGGTTCAACTGCACTCCATTATGGCCAACAATGTTTCGAAGGTTTAAAGCCTATCGTTGTAAAGACGGATCAATTAACCTCTTCGTCCCGACCAGATAGAAACGTATGCACAAAACACGTGCGAGCGCTTGGTAATGCACCAGTACCGACAGAATTATTTATTCGTGCTTGCAAAGAGTGGTCAAAAGCCAATGAAAAATGGGTTGCCCTGTGGTACCGGCGCACGCTTTATCTTCGTCCATTCGTTATCGGCATAGGTGAGAACATTGGCGTCGCCCTGCACCGGAATATATTTTCTGCGTTTTCTGTTGCCCGGTAGGTGCCTATCTTCAAAGGCGGCTTAAAAACCTTCCAAATTTCTTGGTAACCGATTGTGACCGCGCTGCACCATACGGCACCGGCGGTGTAAAAGTCGGTGGAAACTATGCAGCCAGCTTGTTACCACATGAATTAGCAGCCAAACGCCAATTTGCCGATGCGATCTACCTTGACCGAAACCCACATGCAAAATTGAAGAAGTGGGTGCGGCAAACTTTTTCGGCATCACTCGTGATAACAATTCATCACGCCACTTTCGCCCATCTATTTTTGCCAAGTATTTTACAATACTCACTCCTCTACTAGCGAAAGAACGCTTGGGCATGGAAACCATCGAAGGCGATGCTCTATATCAGCGAAATTAGATCAATTCGCTCGAAAGCCGGAGCGTGCGGAACGGCTGCGGTCATCTCACCAATGGGCGGCATCAATATGAGGACAATTTCCGGCTATTCTACTCCGAAACCGATGTCGGCCCGATTACCAAACGCCTTTACGACGAAGCTCACCGGCATCAATTCGGTGATGTCAGAAGCACCTGAAGGCTGGATTTAGCAAAAGTGGATTAATTTGTGCTTTCCAAAAGTATAAAAGTGCGGTCAAATTCGACACACTTTTTGTTATATCCTATAAAAATCCCCGCAACCTCAGGGGCTACGGGGTATTTTTAGCTGAATTATGGATTAACGAATTTTTCGCCTAATTCAATATCTGCACGCAATGTCGAGCAACATCGCATCTAAGGCTTGTTGCTCGAAAGCACTAAGTTTGCCGATCGGCGGGATTTCTTCCACACCTTCTTTACCGAAGCGAACCGGTTGGGCAGAAGCGGGCGTATTGCCATCGCCTTCTACATAACCACACATTCAACCACAGTTTCGCCTTGTAATCCGCAGTACCACAGCATTCGCAAAACGGGCTGCGGCTTGTGCCATAGATAAAGGTTGCAGAACCACCACCGGCTTTGGCATTCACCACTTCGGTACCGGCATTTTGAATGCGTTTGGTTAACGGTTCGATTTCTTCCTCTTTCCATTCAACATATTGCACTTGAGATAATAAAGGCAGAATAGTTACACCGGAGTGACCACCGATCACCGGCACAGCAGTACTGTAGCCATTTAGACCTTTTTAACTCGGAGACGAAAGTTTTCGGAACGAAGTACATCTAACGTGGTTACGCCGAGACAATTTACGTTTGTCGCACACCGGCTTTTTTCAGTACTTCAGCGGCAATAGCCACTGTAGTATTTACCGGATTAGTGATGATACCGATACAGGCTTTCGGGCAGAGTTACGGCGAATTTTTCAAATTAAGTTACGTACAATACCGGCGTTAATATTGAATCAGATCTGAACGATCCATACCCGGCTTACGCGCTACACCGGCGAAATTAACACCACATCCGCGCCTTTTTAAGGCTGGTGTCGGATCTTCGCCAGCAAAACCTTCCACTTTAACAGCAGTCGGAATATGGCTTACATCCGCCGCAACCCCGGCGTTATCGGCGCAATATCATCAAAGAGTGATAGCTCGGAACCTGCCGGCAATTGTAATTTCTAACAACAGCGCTAATGCTTGACCGATACCGCCTGCGGCACCTAATACTGCAACTTTCATTTTAGTTTCTCCTTATATAATTAAAAATAGGTAGTAAAAATCTAAAGAAGATTGTACGATTATCGACAGGTAAATTCAAACCCGCAAATGTAAATGTGAGATCTCACTCAAATTTTTAGTTCATTTTTATGTTGAAGGAATCCAGACCACACGCTATAGCTTTGCTATTTTTCTGACCACACTTTTCAAAGCCTAAATAATAATTATTTTGCCAAATCTACGATTTTTATGCAAAATTTCTACATCCAAACAAAGCAAGAGAAGAAATCATGCTAAATGACAGCCAGGACAATTTAACCAAAGCCTTTCCGAGATTTACTGCGTCAAGAAAAATTCGGTTCACAAAAGCGGATCGTTGCCGAGGTGCACAAGCTCGGTTTTTCAGCTACCGATTAACCAATCAAAGTTTCGCATGTTGAGCCAAAATTCAGCGCCGTTCGTGCCCGCAACACCCGCATGGAAATGGTCTATTGTCTGCCAAGCGATTTAAGTGTACCAAACACCGGCAGTTCATTAAAAGATCCGGTGTTGGACATTGATCACAACGACATGCTTATCGTCATTCGTACCAGTCCCGGCGCAGCACAATTAATCGCCCGCTTGTTCGATTCGGTCAGCAAAGGAAGGCATTTTGGGCAATATTGCCGGCGACGATACGATTTTCGTTACACACCGACCAAAGGCACGAATATCAAAACACTCTTAGCGCGGATTCAGCAATTGTTTGATAATTCACTTTAGCTTCATTGGAGGAATCTCTAGAAGATTCTTATAACCGGTGCCACCGGCTTTTATCGGAACACGGTAATTCCTCAACTACTCGCTCAAAATCACCAAATCACCGCGCTGGGTGCGTAATATTGAAAAAGCGCAACAGCAACTCCCATGTGGTTGAACTGATCAATACATTGGTTATTTTCAGCATTTTAATCAATTTGACGCGGTGATTAATTTGGCCGGTGAGCCGATTTTCGACCGTCGCTGGACAGATAAACAAAAAGTGCGGTTGGAATCCAGCCGTATTTCTTTAACAGAAAAACTGACACAACTCATCAGCAAGCAATGAACCACCAGCCTGTCTTTATTTCCGGTTCAGCAACCCGGCTACTATGGAGATTGCGGAGAACATGCTAGTGATGAAACACCTCTCCTGCCAATAATTTTGCAGCACAACTGCCAACATTGGGAAGCCACGCATTAAAAGCCAATACTCGCGTCTGCGTTGTACTTTTCAGTCTCGTATTAGCACACCAAGGCGGCGCGTTGGCCAAAATCGTTGCCGTTATATCGCTATGGTCTTGGAGGCAAACTAGGTTCCGAGTCAACAATATTGGGGCTGGATTTTCGCAACGGACATAGTAAACGGCATTTTATTTTTATTGGAAACAGCACCTGCAAAGAGCCCGTTCAATTTCCGTTGCCCGCAGGTTGTGCGTAATGCCAGATTCAACAAAAATACTGGGCATCATTCTCAAACGCCCCATTGCGCTCGTACCCCTTTTCTCAATTCATGCTCGGTAGACGCGCCTGCTTATTGCTCGACAGTCAAAAATTGATTCCACAAAAATCTTCTCACCCGGCTTCAATTCCAACACCAGATCTCGCTCAATATTTGATAGAAGAAATCTAATTTGACGCTAAAAATCACGCACTTTTAAAATGCGCTTTTCGGCGGCTAGTGCAGTAGTTTATTCAAAAATTTGTTCATAATTGCACTATATTGTTCTTAAAAGGCGGAAATGGCGATAATATACGGCTTACTGAAACGAATCGAACTCTATGACACATTATATTTTACTGATCATTGGCTCGGCGCTGATTACTACTTTGTGTTGGTCAAAATTCCTCAGGCTTTTGTCCGTTTTATGGGTGTTTCCAAAATTGAAACCGCAATCGGTATGGGGCTAGCAACGACCTTTTGTGCTGACTGTGGCGGCGCTTTGTTTCCTCGTTAGTAGATCACTATATTCTCGCCCCGTTAAATGCAACCTTTTTGCCACTTTAGTCTTTATTTAAAGTAATTGCCGTAGTGGTGCAGTTTACCGAAATGGTCATCAATAAACCAGCCCGACGTTATATCGCTTAGTGGGATCTTCTTACCATTAGTTACCACCAACTGCGCCGTGTTAGGCGTGGCGTTGATAAACGTCAACCTCGCTCATAATTTAACGGAATCCGTGGCTTATGGATTCGGTGCATCAGCAGGTTTTGCGTTGGTATTGGTGTTGTTGCCGCCTTGCGTGAACGTTTAGTTGCCGCCAGTGTACCAATGCCGTTTCGCGGCGCCTCTATCGCTAATTACGGCGGGGCTAATGTCGCTTGCTTTCATGGGCTTTACCGGGTTGGTAAAACTATAATGACCACGTTCTACTATGTTCTCCCTTGCCATTGTTGTACTCGCGTTGATTTTCGGTGCGATTTTTGGGGTTTACGTCGCGGTAAGTTGAAGGTCAGGCTGATCCTATCGTAGAAAATCGACGCTATTTTTGCCACAAAGCCAATGCGGTCAGTGTGGCTACGGCTGTAAACCCTACGCAGAAGCCATCGCCAATGGTGATGCTGATTGCAAATGTATTCCGGGCGGCAGACCGACAGTCATCAAAATTGCCGAGATTGCTTGGCGTTGAACCGCCGGAAACGGAAGATTTAGCAGAAGATCCTGCCCCGAAAGTCGCGTTTATTCACGAAGATATGTGTATCGGGTGCACCAAGTGCATTCAAGCCTGTCCGGTAGATGCGATTATTGGTAGCAACAAAGCTATACACTATTATTCCCGATTTATGTACCGGCTGCGAACTTTGCGTTGCACCTTGCCCGACTCAGTTGTATTTCCATGATTAAAGTAGAAAAATATTGATACCGGGATTGGAATTTGATCCTAATTTAGTGATTCCGATTGTTGATACCACATCGGCCGAGATTGGTGGGCAGAATAAATGGCTGATGTATTAACCCCGTTTCAATAGTGGCAAACTTTGGGAATTCGACGGTGGCATTCACCGCCGGACGTGAAATCCCAATCCAACAAGAAGCCGATCTCTACTCTGCCGTTACCACAAGATTTCTATGTGCCTATTAAACAACATGACGAGTGCCGGAAGTGTATTGGTAAAACGTGGTGATCATGTGCTAGAAGGCCAACCGCTCACACAAGGTGACGGTCTGAGTTCCCTGCCTGTTCGATCCCAACCTCCGGCACGGTAATTGATGCTGATTCCCCTATGTTTGCCGCACATCCATCCGGCTTGCCCGGGATTAAGCGTGCACCATTAAAGCCGATGGTTTGGATCAGTGGCGTGAGCAAAACGCAATGGACGATTTTCTCACCCAAACACCGGAACAATTAGTCGAAAAATTTATCAGGCAGGCATTGCGGGCCTTGGCGGCGCCGTATTCCCAACGGCGGCCAAAATTCATTCGGCAGAAAAACAAGTTAAGTTACTGATTATCGACGGCGCAGAATGTGAGCCTTACATCACCTGTGACGATCGTTTAATGCGTGATTATGCAGATGAAATTATCGAAGGCGTACGAATTATTCGTTACATTTGCGTCCGGAAAAGTGGTGATTGCCGTAGAAGATAATAAACCCGAGGCTGTCAAAATCACTGGAACGGGCCTTGCGCGGTGCCAATGATATTGAAAATCCGAGTGATTCCGACCAAATACCCGTCCGGCGCCGCGAAACAATTAATCCAAGTGCTGACCGGCATGGAAGTGCCAAGTGGTCAGCGTTCTTCCAGCATTGGTGTGCTCATGCAAAACATAGGAACCGCCTTTGCCGTAAAACGCGCCGTCATTAACGATGAGCCGCTCATTGAACGCGTAGTCACCCTCACCGGTGATAAAATTCCAAATAAAGGCAATTATTGGGCGCGTTTCGGCACACCGATTTTATCATTTATTGCAACAAGCGGATTATCAATATGATCAGCGCTTTCCGGTCTTTATCGTTGGCCCGATGATGGGCTTCATTCTGCCGATTTAGATGCACCGTTGACAAAAGTCAGCAACTGTTTATTAGCACCGGATCATTTTGAATACGCACCACCGGAAGAAGACTGCTATCCGTTGTTCCGCTTGCTCCGACGCTTGCCCGGTGAAACTCATGCCGCAACAGCTTTATTGGTTTGCTCGCGGTGAAGATCGCGAAAAAGCGGAAGAATATTCATTAAAAGATTGTATTTAGATGCGGTATTTGCGCCTATGTTTGCCCAAGCCACATTCCACTTATTCAATATTTCCGTCAAGAAAAAGCGAAAATTTGGAAATCAAACATAAAAGCCAAATCAGCGGAAGAAGCAAAATCGCTTTGAACAGACGACAAGCCCGTTTTAGAACGAGGAAGAACAAGAACGGAAACAACGCTCGCAACGTGCCGCTGCAGCACGCCGGGAGCTGGCGCAGCAAAAAGGCGAGGATCCAGTTGCCGCTGCATTGGAACGGCAAAAGCGAGCCGAAACACCTAAGATCGATCAAAGTGGTAAAACTATCGTTGATGAAAAGGACAAAGTGCTGCCGGATAACAGCGACATCATGGCGCAACGCAAAGCCCGTCGATTAGCTCGTCGAGACAGAACAGGCAGAACGATTCATCCTCTCAGGAAACAGACATCTGACAAAAAGCAAAGGCTTTTTGGACGTTAGCGTTGCCAACGGCTCCGAAAGAAAGCGAGCAAATCTTCAGGATTTACGAGTACAAAAACGACCGCACTTGAAGATAAAAAGCGGCTGTGGCGGCGGCCCTTGCCGTGCTAAAGCCAAAAAGCCGCACAGCAAGGCGAACTCACAGCCACCATCGAGCCTAAAACCACAGAAAGTGCAGTTGACAAAAACAGCGTTTTTGAACGTTGGCTCTGCCAGCGGCCCCGAAGGGTGAATAAGCGAACAAGTGAGCTGAGGAATAAAAACGCCGATGAAAATACGGCGGAAACGGATCCGCGCAGCCGCTATGCCGCCGCTATCGCTCGTGCTAAAGCGAAGAAAACAGCGCAACAAGACGAGTCCGTAGCATCAGCCGAGCCTAAAACCACAGAAAGTGCGGTTGACAAAAACAACGTTTTTGAACGTTGGCTCTGCCAACGGCCCCGAGGAGTGAATAAAGCGAACAAGTGAGCTTATGAATAAAAACGCCGATGAAAATACAGCGGAAACGGATCCACGCAAAGGCGCTATTGCCGCTGCTATCGCTCGTGCGAAAGCCAAGAAAGCGGCGCAACAAGACGAATCCGTAGCATCAGCCGAGCCTAAAACCACAGAAAGTGCGGTTGACAAAAACAACATTTTGAATGTTGGCTCTGCCAACAGCCCCGAAGGGTGAATAAAGCAAACAAGTGAGCTTATGAATAAAAACGCCGATGAAAAATACAGCGGAAACGGATCCGCGCAAGCTGCCATTGCCGCCGCTATCGCTCGTGCGAAAGCGAGAAAGCAGCGCAGCAAGCTCAACAAAATGAGACAGCATTAAGGAACGATAAATGTTTAAGATGATAAGCTCACCTCATACCCATTCAGGAAAAGCTCACCATACGAATTATGCTTTGGGTGATGTTTGCCTTGCTTCCTGCAATTGGACTGCAGGTGTACTACTTTAGCTTTGGTGTGCTTATTCAATCTGCATTGGCAATCAGTTTTGCTTTGGCGTTGGGTGTTGGTGACATTTTTGCGTAAAAATCAACTTTTGCTTACATTTCCGATTTTAGCGTAATTTTGAGCGCACTTATTCTCGCCGTGGCCATTCCGCCTTATAGCGCCTTATTGGATCATTCTCATCGGCACATTTTGCGCGGTGATTTTTAGGCAAACATGTTTATGGCGGCTTGGGGACAAAATCCCTTCAATCCTGCTATGGTAGGGTATGTGGTGCTGCTCACGTCGTTCCCGTTACAAATGACAACGTGGATGCCGGCCATTCAACTTTTAGCGGAACCACCAACCTTTGCCGATGCCTCGCAGACTGATAGCGGTTTTAACCACCGATGGTTTCAGCTTGCACCAATTAACCGCTTCCATTGACGGTATTACACAAAGCCACGCCGCTAGATACAGGCAAGTTGTTTTATTCTACCCTTGCTTCGGATAGCAACATTGATGTGGCTTATTACGACTTAGTGAAATTACCATTTTCATGCAAAAACGGTTGGGATCTTGCACATGGTTGGTGGCAAATTAACTTGGCCTTTTTACTTGGTAGGATCTTTTTAATTCTAAAAAGTCATTCACTGGCACATTCCGTCGCCATGTTAGGAAGCTTGTTTATCGTATTCAGTTTTAACCGAGTATTTTCAGGTAGCGAACACTTAGCACGGTGAGCCAATTATTCAGTGGCGCCATGAGTGTTCGGTGCGTATTACCCGCAAATCCTGTACCGCCTCCATCACACCTCGCGGCAAACTGGTGTTCGGCGCCTTCAGTGGGAAGTCTGTTGTATTTAATCCGTTTTCACGGCAATTATCCTGATGGGGGTGGCTTTTGCCGTGTTGCTTAATGTATCGTTGCGTACCGTTAATTGGCCACTACACCCGTCCGCGCGTTTGCCGGCCGCAGGAAATAAGGACTCAGCCAGCATACCATAAAAAATCACCTCAAGATCCGGTATGTTGTTGGCGTTCGTGGCATTTTGTTGCGGCAATTTCCAGCAGCGTTTGTTTCTTAACCAAAGATAAAATCAGACAAGTTATGATCGCAGCAACGCGTGAACTGTTGTTGCAAGTCATTCCGCAGGAGTATTTTACTAACGATTTAACCCAAAGATTGCTATGTCCGAAAACCAGGGCATTTGCAAAACGTGGATATTCATCTGTATGGCGAAAAAGACGGCGATATCACCGCTTATGCTTTTGAGAGCGTGGCACATGACAGCTATTCCGGCAATATTCGTATTTTAGTGGGTATGAAACCGGACGGCGAAGAGTGCTCGGCGTGCGCATTATCAGCACCATGAAACGCCCGGCTTGGGTGATAAAATCGAAACCCGCATTTCCGACTGGATTTTTGGGTTTGATCATCAAGTAATTAAGCAAGATAATTTAACGGAATGGGCGGTGAAGAAGACGGCGGCAAGTTCGACCAATTCACCGGTGCAACAATCACCCCTCGCGCCGTGGTAAACCAAGTGAGACGTTCAGCGCACTTGCTATGTTGGGTAATTTGCCGAAGAGAAAGAATAGTGGATAAAGTAAAGCGACATCACAGAAGTAACCGCAGATGGTCAATCTACCGAAAATAAAAAGTGCGGTAAATATTTCCAAATAGAAAAAGTATTTGGAAAACCATTTTTCGTTCAAGGCATTTGGACCAACAACTCCACGGTGGTGCAACTGGCTTGTGCCCGTTACTTGCCGTGTCTAACACCGCCACTAATGCCCTTGGTTTAGGCTTGGCCACCATGCTGGTGCTAACCTGTACAAAATACGGTGGTATCCATTTTTCCATAAACATATCCCAAAACGAAATTCGGATTCCGATTTATGTCGCGATCATTGCGACCACCGTGACCGTGGTGCAATTATTGATGAACGCCTATACCTATCAGCTTTATCAATCGCTCGGTATTTTTATTCCGCTTATCGTCACTAACTGTATCGTTGATTGGTCGCGCAGAAGCCTTTGCCTCAAAGAAACAGTATTTCCCATTCCGCATTTGACGGCTTCTCTATGGGGTTAGGCATGTTGCTTGGCTTAGTTGCCCTCAGCAGTATCCGTGAAATTATCAGTAACGGCACCCTGTTTGACGGCATTGAAAATCTGCTGAGCAATTGGGCTGCATTTTATGCGAATTGAGTTTTCCATAACGACGGTAATCTGCCGCGCATTCTTCCACCAGGGCGTTTATTGGACTGGCATTGTTGATAGCCTTAAAAACATCATGAGATACAAAAAGTAGTTTAAAAATAAATAATGCTCAGATAATTCGTCCCCATCTAAATTTGCCTGAGCGACTGAGAATCACAGGAAAATTTGGCTTGTTTGAGCAACCTAGTTACGAGTTCAGAATTTTCCGTAAAGAAAAATTCTAACCAAGCTCAGACAAGCAAATTAGCTTGGGGTGTGTTTTGCTACTTTTTGCATCAAGCAAAAAGTAGAAGAAAAAGTATGAATAAAGATTTGAGATTCTAAAACGTCTGCGTGCCGCCAATCCGCACCCCAACAACAGAACTGAATTTCAGCTCGCCCCTTTGAATTATTAATTGCAGTGATTTTATCGGCGCAAAGCTACCGATAAAGGTGTGAATAAAGTGACGGATAGACTGTTTCCTGTCGCCAATACGCCTGGCGATTTTTGGCATTGGGCGTAGATGAAGCAAGGAATACATCAAAACTATCAGCCTATTTAACAGCAAAGCCGAAAATATCATCAAACCTGCCGTGATTTAATTGAAAAACACAACGGCGAAGTGCGGAAGAGATCGCGCCGCCTTGGAAGCCCTCGCGGTGGGTGAAAAACAGCCAATGTGGTATTTAAACACCGCATTCGGACACCGACTATCGCCGTGGATACCCATATTTTTCGCGTATGTAACCGCACCGGCTTTGCTCCGGCAAAGATGTGGTGAAGGTGAGAAAAATTGATTAAAGTCGTTCCTGCCGAATTTAAAGTGGATGTACACCACTGGTTAATTTTACATAGCCGATACACTTGTGGCACGCAAACCTCGATTGCGGTGCGTGCGCCGATTGAAGATTTTGCGAATATAGAGACCGACTATTAAAATTTAAAGGAAGCTACAGGAAAACTTATGACAACACAGCCAGGACAACAAAGCGTGGTCCAGTCGTTTTAACTATGTGCTTACCGTTGCCGGCGCAACCCGTGAAGTTTTCAACGACGCGGCGCTTCATATTTAGTAGGGAAAACCGGTGGTGGTGCCTATGTATGTATTATTTGTATTTGCCACCGATTATCATCGGCATTCCTATGATTTTAGTGGAGAAATGTTCTCGGCCGCCGTTTGCGAGTCAGCTCCGGTGATGCCTTCGGTGATAAAGATCTTGAGATAAAGGCAGGTGTTTCAAATGTTGGAAAGTTCTCCGGCTGCCATGGTCGTCTTCTCAGCGCATTTCAGGAATCTATGGCCTATTACATGGTGCTTGGTGGTTGGGTCATTACCTACATCCTCAAGCCACCTCGTCAGCAGTACTCTTGATATTTCACACTATTACGAAAGACGTCACAAAGGTTTCTATAGTTTACAGCAGCAGCCCGCCAGGGATCCTTATTTACTGCCCTTTTCGTATTCGTCAATTATGTGCTTATCCTAGCCAAAGGCATTATCAGCGGCATTGAGCGCTCAGTGAAATACCTAATGCCATATGCTGTCTATTTTCTTGATCGGCATGGTCGACATCCGCAGTGTAACCTTGCCGGGAGGCTCTGGAAGGTATCCACTTTCTACCTCAAACCGGATTTCCTCATCACTCCGAAATTATTTGTTGTTTGTGTGTTAAGACAGATGTTCTTCACTTTATGAGTCTGGAGTTTTGGCGTATTAAATCACCCTTTCAGCATTTAAATAAAGAAGAAAATCTAATTCAAACCGCCGTCATCACCGGTTTCACTAATACTATTATCGCCGTGTTAGCGGGCACTACTGATTTTCCCATCGTAGTTTCGCCTTCGGTATTGAGACCGAGATGCTGTGGCCCCCAACCCTGGGTAGTTTCAAAAGCCCTGCCGAGTGTGTTCTCATTTCTGAGGCTGGGTGAAATTCTTTTGCAGTTATCTTCTTCAGCTTCTCCTCTATCGCAGCCTTAACCCACATCTATTACAATCTACGAGGGTGCCTATCACCGCATTGCTGAGACTCAGAATGCGCCGCTGAGTAGCCGTTATCTTGGCTCTTAGTGGCATCTTCCTCGCCAGGTAACGTGCCCCGCAATTCTCGCGGCAACCCTACTTGGAAAGACGTTACCTTCTTCGGTAAGTAGCTTTTTGATACCTTCGAGTTTTGTCAGTGATGGCAACATTCTGTTCATGCTCACCGCGCTTGGTTGCGCGATTTTCGCGCAGGTTTGTCTTCAAAGACCGTGCAGAACTGTCCCCAACACCTAAATTTCCACCTTTACCAAAAGTTTGGTCATCTTAAGTGACACATGTGGTGCCGTTTTGTGTACAGGTAGTGATTTTACTAGCAACCTCGTTAGCGAAAAGTGCGGTGAAAATTCACCGCTGCTTTTTCTTTTCATCGCGGCTAACAGCGTCAACACCCTGCTGGCGCGTCCTGACCACGGCTGAGCTCGAAACCTTAACTTGGAACCCAAAGAAGATCCAACACCGCGGGTCTCCGCCACAGATTAAAACTATCTCTTTAGTGAGAGCTTTTCGAATTTCAATGGCTACTTTTAGCTTCGCCATCTGCCAGCGGATAAACCGTTCTCTTTCTTATAGGCTAATTAATAAAATCCTCCGTAATTAACGTCATACGCATCTCACTTTCATGCCCAGTTTTCATTACGTGAGAAAGTAAATGGCTAAAAGTCTAAATGTTGCTTAATAAATTTGAAAAACTTCGAGTTTCCCAACGTCCCTTATATAGCTCAGCCACCTCCGTTGCCGAGATAGTTTACATGGTTGTCGGAAAATAAATCTCTTCATCCTTCTCTTTTAATCTCGCGATAATTAGTCGAAAATACGCCGAGTTTCTATATTTTCCTTATTCGATAATCGGCTATAATCCGGTTGCCACTAGCCATACTTGCACGCGTCCCGGATTTCTATCGGATTTTCACTCAGCGACCCGATAACGCGCTATCTCCACAGATCCAGGTCACAAAGGTAGAAATATTTGTCAGTAAATTACATCAAACGTGTTTCTTGACTGAGTCCCATATCAAACAATAAGATATTATCCCAGCTCGGACGGACATTCCACAATTAGCTCTTTGAGCGCTGGCATCTTCCAGAATACCGACCCGTTGCGTAAACGGTTTGGGTTTACCGTTACGCTGGAAGGCGCCACTGAACTTGATTCCGTTTACACCCTGATGGCTCTACTTTTTCATTCCGTTTAATAACTAACTTGCCGGCGGCGTCACGATTCGCGGAATCAAAGCTGATAATGTTATCTTTCCGTTTTGAAAATAACTATCACTATATCGACAATACCGACTCGAAAATTGGCACTAAAATAATCCGCATTAAACTGGTTTTCTTAACGGTCGCTAAATCGAATTATATTTTTGCATGCTTTATCAGTTTTATCGGCCATAATCCGAGTAAAGAGTTGAGCACAGCAAAATTGCTCTAATGTTCCTTAAGCTGTTATATCGTACGCGTTTAATGATGAGAAATAGCAGTAAATAGAAGAACATGACTTCACCGCTTAATCACTTGACGACGTCAACCAGTATATTCAATGCAAAGCATTTCTTAACCTTCTTTCGGAATACAGCTTAGACACGTTTCTCTGGGTTTCATCAGTTCACCTCACTCTCTCTGTTAATAAAGGTGATTTTACCTTTTTCTCAGAGTTTCGAACAGCGCTGTGGTCTCCCCGACGCGTGCCTCTTAATATAAACAATGCGACGACAACAGAATCAAACAACGTCGCACCACTGCAGTACAATACTGTTTCTGCCGTAAGTTCATGTTCGTTCGCTCAAAAGTCTAACGGAAGCCAACTTGTCCGTGGCGTTCTTTATGCAATTCGGCGCATTGGGGTTGGACCATTACTCCCTTCTTGCTTCCCGCCACCCGCCGAGACCTAAAGCCGTTTTGGATGCCATGATTCTCGCAGTAGCAATCGTGCCTGCATTGCTTAGCACATTGAATAACGCACTCTTAGAGTCTAATGGTTTAAGCGTAAACATATCACCACGGTAAAACTTGAAAATGCCTTATTCTGCCAGCATCTCCGCCAAGGAGCCCGCCACCATAATGCCGTTGTGATTAACGTAATATCCTTGCCTTCCGGAGCACTTTCCTTTGCCGATGGTAGACGTCTCATTTTCATCCGCAAATTTTGACCGCACTTTACGGATGGTGCGCACCCGGTAAAAGCCCTTTAATACTACCAACTGCGGGCGATATTTTTCATCAGCAGCGCCGTCCGTGATCTCCAGCACCTCCAGCAGCCACGCCAACCCTCGGATGATTCCGCATATCTTAAAGACATGCGTACCGCCATTTATACTGCCGTGACGCCGGCATCAGACGCAATCACTTTCACATTCATACCGATAATCCACCGACGCCGACAGTTGATCAAGCAACGACGACTAATAAAAGTGAAGGAATGAAAGAACCGGAATATATCCAGCAATGGCAAACCCGGCAGCCATACCCACCATTAGCCTCCATAATACCACGGTTAATCCACCTGATTCAGCAGATTTTTCTGCACAGTATCCCATAGTCATGCAGCGCTCGGTAAAAGTCAGCATCTAGTTCAATCACCAACGGATTTTCCTGCATGCATGCTTGCAGGTGTCAGCGTAAATTTTGCGCATTTCCTAACGCATCGCGCTCTACTTAATCGCCATATTCCGCCTCAATTTATCTGTGCCAACAGAATCTGCGCACGGCTTTCATCGTTTTTTTAAAACGCAAGTGATGATGATTGTTGTAAGATTTACCTCGATATAAAGGCACGCCCTGACCTTTTTTAGAATCTAAAATCCTGCCAACGGACGAAGCGAATGGGCGGAAAGTACGTAACAAAGCCTTCAATATCATCTCCTTTCACCGTTTCCACAGCAAAACCGAGGCCGTAAATTTCTCACACAAAACTGGATGGATTGATGATATCCATCAGGCGGCCATCAATTGCAATTTATTTGTAATCTGATCACGCACCGATTCGTCAAATTACGAGTACAGGCGATAAACTGAAGGCTTTAGCCTGCCTTCCATTTAATTCACCATCACCGACAATACAAAACGTGCAGTTCAGTTTACGCGTAATTGATGAAAGGGCAATGCCGCGGCAGTGGAAATACCCTGCCCCAAGATCCTGTGGGCAGAATCCACGCCCGGTGTTTCAGAGCAGTCAGGGTGGCTTGGCAAAAGTGCGGTCAGTATTTAAAGTAAAAAGTTGCTCCGGGGAAAATGGCCTTTTAAGGCAAGGGTGGCATAAACAGGCCCGCGTAGCCTTTTGGATAACCTGAAGGCAATCGCGATTCTTCCCAGTAGGGGTCTTCCGGTTTCAGGCGCATAACCTTGCCGTACAGCGCGGCAAGGGTTTCTAATGGAAGGCTGCCACCAGGTAATGACCAAGCCTAAATGCACCAGCAGTTTTAATGTGTTAAGACAGATTTTCTGAGCAAACCGTTGAGATTCTGCCGTATTCATCACTACCTTATTTTTGTATCTGTAGCGGGTCGGTTTCTTGCTGATGTGGTTATACCGCCGCAACACGCCAAGAAGTACCTGCTTACGAAATGGGGTATCTCTTTGAGAAATATTGCGCCATGTATCCCAACATGATGCCTATGCCACCGACAGAATCGGAGAAGTGGTGTTAGTAAACCGCTAAAGAGCCCTAACACAGGCAATAAAAATACAGGCAAGAAGGTGATGACACGCCAGCGCGCAAAGGCGCCCTAAAATTGCCCGCGAGCGACCGCCCGTTGCATTACCAAATACGCCCGCCGTTTGCCACCGCAGAAAAAGTGCGAGGTACGACGCAGCAAAATTAACGCAGTTTAGTTGATTTAACAGTGCAAGGCTAGACAGTGCCGCCCACAAAACTGGACAGAAGGCAAACCGCTACACCGCATCTGGCGCATACGGGAGACGATTGGACGGTCCACGCCAGTCATGGCATCGCTATAATTTCTCGAAATCCCGGTAAACGCCGGCACGATTTCCGCCAAAATCAAACGCACCCCTTTGTAAAATAATGGAACACCGCCGCAAAAAGTAATGGCTTGAATACCGGCATACACACCAAATAATGTTGTCCGACCCACTGGACCATGCATCGTGGCAGCATATCTCGCTACCGGAAGACGGTAGGCTGCGAGAGAATGAAACCACCATCGCATGAGTTTAGCGAGTCGAGATAGAGCGCCATCACGCAGGAAACCAACTGGCAAAGTCCATTTCTTCTGTAGACTTTTGAAGGCCTCTTTGACCTGTCGACCCATCCGCGCCGCTGAAAGCTACAACCCAAGGTGCCGAGAATGCCCCAAAGTCCCACATCGTTGCTTACCGGTGATTTTTCCTATGAAATGCGCAAGCGCCAGGAAAAACGCCATCACGCAAACCACAGGCCACGGAGCCTGCGAAAATTAATTCCACCGCCTTCTAAGCCCGGCAGCGGTTAAAATCACCGCACATACAGGCCATATATAAAAGGTGCGGTGGACCCGGTTAAGAAATGAAATTTCAAACGGGTAAAACCGCGTCACCCAAAATATTCGCTACCATACCGAAAAGCCAAGATACAAAAGTGCGGTCGCCGTGCCGTATTTTTCCACCGGCCATAGATACGATCCGCCCCATTGTTCGGAATAATGCCTTGCGCACGTTAGAAACCATGTTCAAACCCATACCGCCTAAGCGGTATCAAATCGAACCCCAGCCCAACATCGCCTGCACTCACCGCCCATCAGTAACAAACCAAGAATGGTTTTAATCGTACCTTTTACCACTTGCGGAGCTTGGTCTGTGCCTAACAACCCACCAAAGCAATCAAACCGACCAATACAGAAGCGCGTTCTTTGAGAAATATCTCCAAAATAAAAGAAAAGTACTAGTCCATCGCTATGCTCCTTTCATTACCGATTAAAAGAAATTCACCGATTAAAATACGCCGCCATGATTTTTCTTCAAATTCAGTCTACGCTTACCAGATGGCACAATCACGATCTTCTCTGCCGGAATGGAACTGCTCTCAGCAGTCATCGCTTGCACAATAATAGCACATCAGCATCGACTCACCGACTACCGATGCCAAATCCAGATCGTTCACCTCTCTGCTTCAATGCCCACTTTCGCGATGCCTTTTTGGCATTCATTTCCATCATAAAACTCAAGCAAACCAGGAACCGCAAACGCCATGCTACCATAATTTCTCCTATTTAGGATATGTGATTTGCACAATCAAATTCAGTCTATGACGGAATAATAGCCCGATCAATGCGCAGTGCAAAACTGTGATCACGTGGCATTTTAAGCACGTGTGTTTAGCAGGATAAAATTGTATCAACATAATGATGGTTCAAGCATCCACGCTTGTTTCCAGCAAGCACAAAAGTGGACGCTTGCGCTATTGCCGGCGTTAAAAAGTGCAGTGTCAATCTCTGGTGCTTTTGACAAACGCCCGGCATTATGTAGCAAAAGCACAAAATGGTTACCACGGTTTAACTGTCAGCATCTCGTTTTGTGAGATGAGCTAAGTTGAATAACTTGCTACCAGCCGCAAGCCCAGCGACGATCATTTTCAGCACGCAACCGCCACATTCGGAAAACGCCATGACGACCGCATTTTTCTTCTCGGTGAATACTCAGAAACCGGCTACTTCCCTTCCGCCAAATTTCTTCTTTTCTTCCAATTCTTCCCAACGTACTCAAACGTTGCTCAGTTCAGCAGCGTGCAGTGACGCTTTCAGTTTGGCATCCGTCGATCGATCGTGAGATTGTGGAAGAAATTCGGATCGCCGATTTCGGTTTTGAAGTGCAGTGATTTTTCTTCTAAATCTCCAACAGCTGCGGAAGCTGTTCCAGTTCGCGCTGTTCTTTGTAAGAAAGTTTAGACGGATTTTGGGCTTTGTTGGAAAACCGGATTTTATTTTCCACCGCACTTTCTTCTCATTCAACTTTTTCTGTTTTACAGCATCCTGTTCAGCTCTTTTGAGCAAAATAATTGGCTTGTTGCTGTTTAGCATCAAAGACCACCAACATATTTATTCAACACACCATCGCCTTCAAAGATGTAGCATTCCGTTCGCAGTGTTGTCGATGGATTGACGGTCGTGGCTGACGATGATCAATGTGCCTTGGTAGTCGGTGAGAATTTCTTCCAAAAGCTCCAAGGTTTCTACGTCCAAGTCGTTAGTCGGTTCGTCGAGAATCAATAAATTATTCGGTTTTCAATAATAATTTTACGCAATAACAGCGGTTTACGTTCACCACCGGAGAGGGCTTTACCGGCGTCTGGCGCGTTTCGGTGAGAACAAGAAATCTTGCAAATAGCCCAGCACATGGCGCTTTGATGCCGTTGACTCTCCACGTCCTGCTTTGCGTCGGCAGCGTTATCCATCACGGATTTTTCCGGATCAAGATCGGCACGATATTGATCAAAATAGAGCAATGCTCAATTCTGGTACGCAGCGAATGGAGCCGCTTGTAGGTTGAATTTCACCGAGCAGCAATTTGATAAAGGTGGTTTTTGCCGCACCCGTTCAGCCGACCAAAGCGATTTTGTCGCCGCGTAAAATGGTGGTGCTAAAATCTTTGAGTAATTGTTTGCCGTCAATGTCGTAACTGACGTTTTTCCATTTCAAACACGATTTTACCGGAACGGCTGGACGTGCTCAAATGCAATTTTGCGGTGCCCATCATCCACGACGTTGACGAGCGTTCTTTCGCGCATGCGCTTTTTAACGCGCGTACGCGTCCTTCGTTACGGTGCGCGACGGGCTTTTGATGCCTGGTAGAATCATACTCTTCTTGCGCAAGCGTTTATCAAACAGCTCATTTTGTAGCGCTTCTACCCGCAAAGTTTTTCTTCTCGTGTGCAGATATAAATCGTAGTTGCCTGGGTAAGACACCAACGTGCGCGATCCAAATCCTGCAATGCGGGTCGCCATTTTGCGAATGAAAAGAACGGTCGTGAGAAATAAACTACAATGCTGCCGCTAAACTCCATCAGGAAATTTTCCAGCCATTCGATGAGCAGCCACGTCCAAATGGTTAGTCGGCTCATCTAGCAACAGCACATCCGGATTACACACCAAGCACGCGCCAAGAGCGGCTTCGCACAACCAACTCACCGGACAAATCAGCAAGTTTCGTATTCCGATTTAATTCGATTTTTGTAACACTTCATTGAATTTGATTTTCAAATTGCCAGCCATTGCTATGTTCCAATTTTACTTGAATTTGGGCAAGCTGGTTTAATGTCTGCTCCTGGTAAATCCTGCTCTAACTGCATGGAAATATGGTGGTATTCCTTCAATAAAATTCATGCAAATGCTCAATACCTTCGCCACTAATCAAACACATTTGCCTTCCGCATGACGTGGCGGATCCTGCCTAAACAGACACGACCAAGTCTTTTCATACTGCACTTTTGCCGTCATCCATGATGACATCACCGCAAATAATTTTAAGCAACATAGATTTGCCTGCGCCGTGCGGCCGACTAAACAGACGCGTTCGTTAGGTTCGATAGTGTAGCGCATGATCCAATAAAGCAAAGGCCGCGGGAGGAGAGATCCGTTGGTTGCTGATAGATTACGCATCCTTTAAAAATGAGTAGTCAGCAGAGCCCTGGACGACGCTTCGGCCAAGCTCCAGCGGCCGCCATTTGCATTTAGCGAGAAGAATGACAGTCACTTTCTAAAGTTGCTGATGGGCTTTTCAGCTGCGCGTAAAGCGTCGGATACGCCACCGGCAATGTAATCACGCAAATCACGCGTGCTTTCACTGTCTTCCGCATTTTCGCCAGCGATTAGCGGTGTTGGTTGCAGGAGCAAACGTTGCGGATCCATTCGGAAATCTCCACATTTCCGTCAAAATGTCGCTGACCTGTATCTCTCACACGCGTTTCGCCATTATTGATCACGCATATTTCTGACAAAAATTTTGAATACTTTTAATACGCCCACCACCCTCCGACGGTAATTCGGCGTTATAACGCAATAACGGATCGCCAAATTCAGGTTGAATTTTCCAATGCATTGGTGATGAAATAATCTACCAACGCCCCGATAGCGTTTTTGCGTAAATAATGTTGATCGCAAAAACAGGTTTTTGCTGATGCCCTCCGATATGTTGTCGCATCCAAGCCGATTGGCTGTTTTTCAGTTCATCCAAGGCTTCTTGCCATTGTTGAACATTGACCACGCCGACTACGATCGCATCCTCCAAATCATGCACGCCATAAAGCGATGTCATCCGCCAGTTCCATAATGCTGCAGTCGAGGGACTTTTAAAACGGGTCTTTCAAAATCTCTTGCGGATTTGACCGCACTTTTTGGAGTGAACCGAATAATGCACGATCACTTTCAGAAAGCGGCTCGAGCAACCAGTTAAACATGTGAAGATCGTCACGGAATAATCCTTTCCCCGGCCTCCAGTCGGCAATTTTGACATAACGGGATCGCTATGTTGGCTTTCAGCTAGCTGGAGCATATTGAGCGGAGGACTCGTCCAAAATGGTCGGGCATTTCACTCATGCCGAGAATGGTACGACGAGGTTAAATTCATACCGGCGTTTTAGGGTGTAAGGTTCTAAGTTTGCGGAGCAACAGAAAGGTCTGCGCATTGCCTTCAAAACCACCGTTGTTGCGCATCATAATTAAGCGCCACTTCGCCACCGTGGCCGAAAGGCGGATGCGCCGATATCGTGGGCGAAACACAAACTTTCGATTAAATCATTGGTCGGTAATAAAGGCTGTTGCGTGCAACTCGCTTGTATCGGTAGAAAGTTGCTGCGCCAAGGTGCAAAGGCTTCTGCAAATTTTGAGTTGTGCTCAGGGCTGCTGCCGATTTGCGCCACTTCCAAAGAATGAGTTACATCGGGTGCGATAAAAATCATTTCGCCCACGGCATGAATTTCGAGCTTTTTGCCTGCAAGCAACGGAAGGCGGCGGAATCGTAGAAATACGCCCGCGATCGCGACGAAACGGCGGACGATGATCTTTTTCCCGAGGTTGATCGTCGGCAAAACGAATTGCCAACGTGATCGATGGATTGTTTCATGATGTGCTTTATACCATTGCGTAGATCAATTTGAAGACAAGAGGTGCCAAAATTGAGCAACGATACCGCACAATACTAAGGAAATGGAACTGTAACTACCGGCTTTTGCATTATTTTCCATGCAACTCACCGTACCTAACGCATGAGAAATCAAGCCCGACGGATAGGCCGATAGCTTCTAGTTTTTCAACCCGATAAGAGCAGAATAGCAAAAGAATTGAACCTTGCAAAAGCGGCAACCACCACCCCAGCCGCAGCTACAGAAGGGATCCCGCCCAAATTTTTCCAGACGACTGCCATGGCAATCAGTGTAGTAATAGATTTCGGCAAAATGGTAGCCACAATATCCGGTTTCGCACCCAGAAGTACATGCCATCTGCGCTGCTAATCATAGATAAAGAGGGAAGCAGACACGGTGGTAATCAAAATGATTTGCCAATGACGACCAATTTGACGAATTTGTTCATATAACGGTACCGCCACGCGACAATACTCACCCCAATAAATTATTTAACGGCGCATTGCCGGCCATATGGTGTCATAAGGCACATAAACGCAAGCAGCACCACCACTCAAAATAATCACCGTCAATACAAAGCTATTTAGCACGACAGATTTCCAGCGTTTATTAATGGTTACCGCCAAGGCAAAGGCAAGGATAGTCAAATGGTATAAGCATAACAAGATAAGACATTATTCCTCCTTGGCCCGTCATGATTTTATGTTTAAGATGAGTAAAGGATTTGAGGACAGATAGTCAGACAGTATGCCGATAACAGCCAAAGGTCACGCAAGTACCGACAATATTCGGCACTAATACATTTCTCATTTTGATCCATGGGCAAGCGGAATATTTTGACGATTCCCACACTGACCGGCAGCAAAATAACGCCATGTCAACGAATTAAAAGACGGGAGGAAAACATCACCCATCCCACTTTGACGATACGCTAACATTAAGCAGGTAAACAGCAGCAATAATCCCCAAATACTCGATGGAATGCCAATAGGGACGTAATGCGCGATCACTCACGAAGATGCAACATGAGATACAACAAAACAGCGACCTGATTAAGTCAAAACTTTCCGATACATAATAAAAACTCAACTTTGTTTAAACTCAAAATAATTTGCTATCCCATTTTAGTTAGTAGGGGAATTTTTATTCAAAAATTGATAATGTTATAGAAGACGGCGCAAAGGTAAATGCAGTAAAAATTTCATAGATAAAAACCATCAAACACATTTGAATTTTTATGCAGTTAAACAAAATTACAAAGTTTTTACTTGCAACTGCAATATAAATCTCATAATACCGTCTTGTTTTCACATGAAACTTATCAGTGTTGCCTGCGGCAGAAACAGACGCAGCGGATTCAAAAATCCGCCGTTGAATAAACGTGTCGGTTCGAGTCCGACCCTAGGCATCCAATGATAAGTTTCAAGATTCCTAAAGCTGCTGTAAAAAGCAGCTAGTCACTAAATTTTGTGTTTTTCTAAAATTTACCGAGAAAAATGACCGCACTTTTTGGCGGTTTTATATGCTATGTTACAACGATTTCTGCCTTATCTATTGCTCGGCGTCCTTCAAGCTGAACAGATTGCCGTGTGGTGGGTATTAGCGACGGCAGACACGTTTCACTTGTTTAACTGCCAATCGTAAAACCATTAAAGTGCGGTTAGCCGAAATCGACGCACCGGAAAAAGAGCAACCTTTTGGAAAAATCCCGCCAAATGCTTGGCTCGCTGATCCACAAACGCACATGTCACCTTGGCATATTCAAGGCTACGACCGCTATCAGCGCACCTTGGCAACGGTGTATGATAAGCAGGGGCTAAAACATCAATTTAATTATGGTGCAACAAGGAATGGCATGGGCTTATCGGCAATATTTGCACAGAGTGTCACCCTATTTACAGGCAGAACAAACCGCAAGAGAAACATCGGCGCGGTTTGTGGCGTGATCGTTCGCCCTATTGAACCCCATTTATGGCGTCAACAAAGAAGGTAAAAATGCATTTTGATCCTCTTACATTTCGTCAAGACTTTTCCCTATTTCACTCATGCAGAGGCAGGTGGTCTATCTTGATAACGCCGCGACAACCTCTCAAAGCCGCAGTGCTTAATTCGAGGCAACGGTTGCCTTTTTATCAATCCGCCGGCTCGGTACATCGCAGTCAATATGATGAAAAACAGACCGCACTTTATGAACAGGCACGTCGCCGAGTTAAACAGCTTATTCAGCGCCGAAAGCGAACAGGCAGTGATTTGGACATCCGGCACGACGCAAGCCAGTTAACACGGTGGCCAAACGGTTTATTGCCGCATCTCAAATGCCGGCGATGAAATCATAATCAGTGAAGCGGATCATCATGCCAATTTCGTCACATGGCACCAAGTGGCAAAAACCGGCGCACATCATTCATGTGTTGCCGATATTGATAATTGGCTGATTGACACCGATGCCTTATTACAAAAAAACTCAGCACTCGCACCAAATTGGTAGCATTAAATTTTGCGTCTAATGTCACCGGCACGCATGCAACCTGTCAAACAATTGATTGAGTTGATTCGTGCGCACAGTGCTGCTCTTGTGTTTTTAGTGGATGCGGCACAAGCCATTAGCCATATCAAAAATAGACTTTACTGAATTGGATGCCGATTTTATTGCCTTTTCCGCCCATAAAAATTTATGCGGTCCGACCGGGACTTGGCGTGTTAAGCGGAAAATTGGATGCGTTAAATTTATTACAGCCCTTGCAGTACGGCGGCAAGATGATTAGCAAAAGTGAGCAAACGACACATCACCTTTGCCGAACTGCCTTATCGCTTGGAAGCCGGTACGCCGAAATATTGCCGCCGTGATTGGCTTTAACGCCGTGCTAGAATGGTTAAGCCAATGGGAGATTAGGCGAAATGGAAGGACACGCCGTACGCTTGGCAGAAATGACCCGTCAACGTTTATCCTCTTATCAACAATGCAAACGATTTAACTCACCACAACCCAGTTCGGTCGTCAGCTTTGTATTTTGAGGATATTAACGCCTTCGATTTAGCCACGCTATTAGCCGAACAAAATATCGCGTTACGCGTTGGTGAACATTGCGCACAGCCTTATTTGGCAAGACTAGGACAAGCGGCGACCCTGCGCTTATCTTTTTGCACCTTATAATATCGCCTCAGACGTTGAAGCATTTTTAACGCTTTAGAGAAAAGTTTAGAATTATTACGATGAACATTGAACAACAATTACTGACATGCCAAAACATGGGAAGAACGCTACCGTTTGATTATTCAGGCAGGGCAAAAATCTCCCCTCTGCCAAATGAAAATGAACTCAGCCCAGATGGACAGCATTCCGGGTTGCGAGGTACAGGTATGGTTTAAATTTACCGAAAAACGACCGCACTGTTTCACTTTCAGGCCTATAGCGAAGCGCGGATTATGAATGGTTTACCTGGATTTTTGATTGCAGCACATTGAAAACAAAAAGCGCAGAACAATTACGCCATTTTGATTTAACCGCCTATTTCACACAACTTGGCATTGCTCAACGTTTAAGCTGACGACCCACTCAAACGGTTTAAAACACATTGACGAGATTTTGCATAATTTATAAAGATAAAGGCACGATGTTATTTTCGTGCCTATTATTTTATCAACCATCAAAACTGCTGCGGTTTGCAAACTCATTTGCATCTTCTTCAACTGAAGATTCTTGCCCCTGTTTCGGCTAAAATATCAGCCGCTTCCTCATTTAATGCCTCGGCATGTTGTGTCGGGCGAACAAAAGGTATTCTGGCGCGTCCAATATTTTCTGACGCGGCTGAAAACTCCGTGCAAGCTTCTTCAGTTAAACAGTTCACTGATCCGATTGACGAATTCGAAGTAACAATTTCATCAACCTCAAATTTGATTCACAATTTCCAACAAAATTAACGCTTCGCGTCCCAGCAAAGGCAGATTCAAAGGTCTCACAGATTTGGAAAATCAATGTGAGTTTCACCAATTGACACAGCACATCTTGATCCACTCATAAGTTCTGGCAAGCGCTGGTAATAACGGATACCTCATGCTTAATCTGCTTGACAATCAATTCAATACGTTTTGTATCACTAATGCCCTCAAAATGCACAAGACGCCTTTTCTAAAACCACAAGCACGCAACACATCAAACGGGAACCATCACCGTAATACACTTTTCAAACCGAATTTTGCTGCAGAACGGATTCGATCGATATTAGAATCAATCACCGTAACTTGAATACCTCGAGCTAATAATGTTCTGACAAACAATTTGACTCAAAACGCCCAAATCAACACAACAACACTATTTTCAACACTTTCAATTAAATCAAACCATCAACCCGATCCGTATTTATACTCACTAACGTATTTGGTTTTGATAATCGACGCAGTACTCTAATACAATTAACGAGTGAAAACAACATGGAAAATAATCACGGCAGCCGTAAACGTTGCGTTTAATCTGCAGATAACACCTGCGGTTGTCGCAGCAGAAAATAAAACAATGCAACTCACCACCGTGCGCCATAATTGCCATACGCCCAATGGCTTCTTTATGATTTAATAAAGTTTGCGCGCCACAGCATACACGCATATGGCCTTACCCAATATATACAAGAAAACAATACCAAAGTAACCATAACGCATTATGCCAAACCAATGTAAAATCGAATGACATCCCCACGCCCACGAAAAACAGGCCTAGCAATAACCATGAAACGGTTCTATATCCGTTTCTAAATGACGTCGAAAGCAGATTCAGATAACATTACACCGGCAACAAAACGCCCCCATCGCCATGGATAACCCACTAATTTCCATTAATAATGCAGCTCCAAGTACCACCGTCAATGCAGCGGCAGTCATCATTTCTCGAATAAGTGTCGCACCAAGAATCATTCTCGGAAGACCGATCATCATGCCATTTGCCGGTCGCAACCGAAATCACAGTACGGCGGCAGTGCCATCCCAGTTCCTGTACAATTGGTTTAGAGTATGATGTGCTGTCCAGTCTCCAGTGAAAGAAGGCCACAAATCGCCAACAGGGAACAATAGAAAGATCTTTCAGATAATAATGTGGAAACAACGTTGGCCTTTGTGGGCGTTGAGTCTGATGCCTCGTTCTTCAAAACTTGCATAACAATAGCAGAAGAAAGCGAAAACCCATCCGCAGCAATGAAGGCAACCCAGAGAAACTGGGGTCTCGCAGATAACACGCCAAGGTCAATAGACGCCACAAAGCCCTCACTTGCAGTAAGCCCGTCCATCGCCTTTGCGCACTAAGCCATAGACGCTCAGGATGCATTTCGACCAATAGCTAGAAACATCACAACGCCCAGCTCAGCCATGTGAACAATACTGGAAGTTGATCTTGGAAACAAACCTGATTTCCAGCAAAACATCCGGCAATCAACAACTCAGCACACTTCAATCCAATACGTTTAGTCGAACAATAGGGTGACACTGGTATTATTAAAACGACTGTACCAGCTCAGATTACACCAGACATCGTAAACCTTATAGAAAAGAGAATGACAATAGAATGCTACGCTATACATGATGTGTGCTATAATTTTCAGGCATTTATCACATAAATTAAGAGCGAAAACAACAATCAAATACATCAAATGACTATGGTGACAAATGTCAAGCATTTGTATTAGTGAGGTTGCACAAAATGCCGCGCAAAAGGGAGATGCTCAGTGACAGCAACAAGCTGTCGCTAGGAATTAACTCGATGCCGAGAATCCGGTAAGATATGACGCATTAGGCCTGCTCGAAGCATTTAGTGACGGCTAAAGTGGCATTTGATCACGCCGAAAGGTGAAAAGGCAAGAAAAAGCTGCTGTTGTTGACAGATGGCGACTACGATCGATAACAGTGCAGACGCCACGGGTTGGCAGTCAGGCAATAATAACCATTTGATGGCAAAGGAATTGGACCCGTTAGGTTTGATGCTAGAGAGAATCCGAGGCCATTGCAGGCGCAGTGGAGTTTAATAGTTATGTCAGTACGCCGCGTAGTGCAAATGCCTGTTCTATGTCTCTCTAATCGCAAAGACACGTAATGAAAAGCAGGCACAATTGATGACGTGGAAAGCGTCTGAGGGCACCACCGGTGCGACAGATAGAAACTCACTTTATTTGAAAAGATAACTGCTAGAATTCACCACGTTTCACTTGAAACGCGAAAGCCAAGGTTACGATATCGTGCTTTATGCTGGAGCGATAACTTGGATGTAGATGGCGATGCTACACGCGCTGGAAAATTAAATGCAGATCGTCGTGATTTTGTTGCGCAAAACCGAGCAAAATTTGGTACAACCCACTTATTGTTTTGCTAACCCAAATTATGGCGGCTGGGAAGGCAGTCTAGCGCGAAAGATTATTATAAAGGTGACGCTCAAAGCAAAGTTGAGTGCACGTTTAAATGTTATTAAGGCATGGAGCGGAAAAATAATCCCACGTCATACATCCAAAATCAACCGCACTTTCTGAAATACATTCCACTGTGCGGTTTTCTTTTTCATCAAACATCCTCTGACCTTTTTAAAGCTTAACTTGCTCTCTTTGACTTGCGCCTGTCAACCTCAGCCCTCTTCTTTATTCCTACTATCCTAGTCATAACCAACTTTTCATAGAAATTCATACGAGCAAAATAAACAAAAACGATGCATTACATCAGGGGTCTATATTCAACTTAGCAGTGACCTACTCTCACATGGGGAACATCCCACTACCATCGGCATTACGGCGTTTCACTCTGAGTTCGGTATGGATTCAGGTGGGCCCGCATTATCGCCGCAAATTCCAGTCGAGTGAGCTTTGCTTCCGTCTTCCTCGTGTTCTCTATCAACTTCAAAGCAGACAAGCTTCTACTCAACTTTCTCTTAGTATCGTCCACCTCTAATTCCGGTGAATCGCCTACAGTCTCTCTTTATTCTCTCTCTAACTTTGCTACTCACCCAATCCCGCTCTCAGCCTCAGGTCTCCCCAAAACACTTGGAAGCGTTGTACTGGCATAAGCCTCTCCAGGCGAGATTAGTACATGTTATTGGCTCAATGGCTCCCTTTCACTTACACACCATGCCTATCTACGTCTTGGTCTTAAACAGCGCACAGATTTATAATCTGGGAGAACTCCATCTCTTGGCAGTTTCGTGTAGATGCTTTTCCAGCGCTTATCTCTTCCGCCTTGGCTACCCCGCATGTGCGTCTGGCGGCCTGGCTGGACACCAGCGGTGCGTCCACTCGGTCCTCTCGTACTAGGAGCGGCTAACCGATTCACTGCCCGGCGAATAGGGACCGAACTGTCTCCACGACGTTCTCAGCCAGCTCGCGCATGCGCTTTCAAATGGCGAACAGCCATACCCTTGGGACCTGCATCGCCCAGGATGCCAGTGAGGCCGACATCCGAGTGCCAAACACCGCCGTCGATACAGACTCTTACGGGCAGTATCAGCCTCAATATCCCCGGAGTACCTTTTTATCCGTTGAGCGGTGGCCCTTCCATGCAGAACCACCGGATCACTATGCAGCCTACTTTCACGTATTACCTGCTCGACTTGTCTGTCTGCGAATTAAAAGCTTACTTATACCGTGCACTAACCTGACGATGTCCGACCGTCATTATAGCAAACCTTCGTGCTCCTCCGTTGCTCTTTGAGAGGAGACCGCCCCAGTCAAACTACCACCCAGACACTGTCCGGGACCACGTTTCGTAATCTTCGTTAGAACATCAAACGTTAAAGGGTGGTATTTCAAGGACAGCGACTCCATAATCACTGGTGACTCGCTTCAAAGTCTCCCACCTATCCTGCACATCAAAATTCAGTATGTTCAGTGTCAGAAGCTCTAGTAAAAGGTTTCACAGGGTCTTTCCGTCAGCCGCGGGTACACGCATCTTCACATGATTTCAATTCACTTTGGAGTCTCAGGTGGAGACAGCCTGGCCATCATTATGCCATTCGGTACGGGTCAGGAACTTACCCCGACAAAGAATTTCGCGCTACCTTAGGACCAAATTATAGTTACGGCCGCCGTTTACAGAGCTTCGATCAGTGCTTCTCATTAACACCATCAATTAACCTTCCAGCGCCGAGCGGGCATCCACCTATACGTCCACTTTCGTGTTTGCAGAGTGCATGTTTTAATAAACAGTTGCCTTGGCTGGTATCTTCGACCAGTTTCAACCTTCAGGGGCGGCCCTTACAATCTACGCCAGCGCACCTTCCTCCCGGGGTACGGTTTTCTTTGCTAGTTCCTTCACCGAGTTTATATCAAGCGCCTGGTATTCTCACCTGACCACCTGTGTCGGTTTCAGGTACGGTTTAGATAAAGCCTGGGCTTAGTAGGCTTTTCCTGGAGTGTGGTATCAGTTTACTTCAGGCTCCGTAGAGGCCTCGTCATCATCTCAGTGTTAAGAGTCGGTTTGCCTCACGACTCCCACCTACCAGCAAACGTGCATATCCAGCAGCGCTAACTAACCCTGCTCCGTCCCCCACATCGCAGTTTGTCAAGTGGGGAATGTTAACCCGTTTCCCATCGACTACGCTTTTCAGCCTCGCCTTAAAGACTGACTCACCTACCCGATTAAGCACGTTGGACAAGACGCTTGGTCTTCCGGCGAACAGGTTTTCACCATTTTATCATTACTTATGTCAGCATTCGCACTTGTAGTACGTCCAGCAAACCTCTCAGATTCCACCTTCTTCCCATACACAGCGCTCCCTACCCAACAGTATTTCACTACTGATGCCGCAACTGATTACTACTCTTGAGCCATTACATACATCTTCCGCGCAGAATACGACTCGACTAGTAAATATACGCTTTCTTTAAATGATATGGCTGCTTCTAAGCCCAACATCCTAGCTATCTAAAGCCTTCCCACTTCGTTCCACTTAATATTATAGACTTTTAGGATTTAGCTGGCGGTCTGGGTTGTTTCCCTCCCTCCGACGAACATTAGCACCGCCGTGTATCTCCTGGTATCACTCTTGGTATTCGCAGTTGCATCAGGTTGGTAATCCGGGATGGACGGCCCCTAAGCCGAAACAGTGCTCTACCCCGAAGTGTCCGCTCAAGGCTCTACCTAAATAGATTTCCAAGGGAGAACCAGCTTATCTCCAGTTTGATTGGCCTTTCACCCCAATACAAGTCATCCGCTAATTTTTCAGCATTAATCGGTTCAGTCCTCCAGTTAGTGTTACCCAACCTTCAACCTGCCTTGCGGCTGAATCACGGGTTTCAGGTCCGCACCTTGCAACTGAAATGCTTGTGATTCAAGACTCGGTTTCCTTAATCCCCTATTCAAGACACTCCTTTACAAAATATAGAGTCAACTGACCCGATGCCACAAAAGTGCGCAGTCACTGCCACGGGGCTCCCACTGCTTAGCACGTACAAGGTTTCAGGTTCTATTTCACTCCCTCCTGAGTTGCACCATGCTTTCAGCCACAGTACTGGTTCACTATCAATTCAATCAAATTTGGCCTTGGAGGATGGTCCCCATCTTCAAACAGGATATCCACGTCTCCCATATACTTGTTAAACTTAGTACCATAACACGGACTTCGAGTACCGGGGCTATCACCCTGTGTCCTTTCATGTTAGCATTTCCTCATCATTTCTCGTATCACTAACAGGCTCCTTCGCGTTCGCTCGCCCTTTCTGTGAAATCTCAGTTGATTTCTTTTCCTCCAGGAGTATGAATGTTTCCAGTTCTCCCAGTTCGCCTCATTGTATCCTGGGTTGGATAATGACCGTGGGTTTCTTCACCCACTAGGTTTCCCCATTCGGACATCTTGGATTAAACGCCTCTTATCGGCTCATCCAAGCTTTTCCCGCCAGTTAGCACGTCCTTCATCGCCTCTGATTGCCAAGGCATCCACCTTGTACGCTTTGTCCTTAACCATACAACCTCAAGTATTCCATATGATTCACTCAACCTCCTTAGACTTAAAATTAAATTTAAAATAAACTTAAAATCACAACATTGAATCGAAAACCTTGACGTCGCTAAGCGGTAACGAAGTTAATTTATTAAGAGCAATCGCCTTTATCAATCACTCTCACTCAGGGCTCTTAGAAAGTCGTTTCAACATTTCTGGTTTGTTAAAGAACAGGTTTTGTAAAGTTTCTTTCTTTATCATCATAGATTAAATTTATTGACTTATACCTTTTAACTCATGGCTGGACCACAAAATATTATCTACTTTAAGTAAAGAGATAAGAATAGCATTTCTTAATAAAGCAATATTACATGGCCAT